>Ga0209062_1000133_pt1 | contig 276688 bp, 271 predicted proteins | sample Coa_R2_2_FD_187158 | JGI IMG/M metagenome (GOLD analysis project Ga0209062, IMG submission 187158) | Surface soil microbial communities from Centralia Pennsylvania, which are recovering from an underground coalmine fire - Coalmine... | ecosystem: Environmental > Terrestrial > Soil >... | reverse complement strand
CGCGCCCTCGAGGGCGCCACGTTCCACACCCCCACCCCCATCCAGGCCGAAGCCATCCCGCCGCTGCTCGCGGGCCGCGACCTGCTCGGCGTGGCGCAGACCGGCACCGGCAAGACCGCTGCCTTCGCCCTGCCGATGCTCCAGCACCTCGACGCCGGGCGCGAACGCGCCTCCGCCTTCGCCACCCGCGCACTGATCCTGGCGCCGACGCGCGAGCTTGCCCTGCAGATCGAGGCAAGCCTGCGCCGCCTCGGCGCCGGAGGGCGCCTTCGGATCGTCTCCATCCTCGGCGGCATGAGCCGCTCCAAACAGGTGCAGCAGATGCGCGGCGGCGCCGACATCGTGGTCGGCACGCCGGGGCGCGTGTGCGATCTCATGGCGACACGTGAGCTTCAGCTTCATCAGGTGCGGCACTTCGTGCTGGACGAGGCCGACCGGATGCTCGATCTCGGCTTCATCCGCGACATCCGCCGCGTGCTCGCCGCCCTGCCCGCGCAGCGCCAATCCTCGCTCTTCTCCGCCACCATGCCGGCGGAGGTCAGCGGGCTGGCCGAAAGCCTGCTGTGCGATCCGGTGCGCGTCAGCGTGACCCCCGCCGAACCCACGCCAACCCGGATCGAGCAGCACGTGCATTTCGTGCCGCAAGCGGGAAAGCGGGTGCTGCTCGCGAACCTGCTCGCCGATCCGCAGCTTTCGCGGGTAATCGTGTTCACCCGCACCAAGCGCGGCGCCGACCGCGTAGCCGAATCGGTAGGGGCGGGCGGCATCGCCGTGAGCGCCATCCACGGCAACAAGAGCCAGCCGCAGCGGCAGCGGGCGCTGGAGCGGTTCCGGCGCGGCCAGGCGCGGGTGCTGGTCGCGACCGACATCGCCGCGCGCGGGATCGACGTGACGGGCGTTTCGCACGTCATCAACTTCGATCTGCCCGCGCAGGCGGAAGACTATGTGCACCGTATCGGCCGCACGGCGCGCGCGGGTGCGGCAGGGGTGGCGATTTCCTTCTGCGATCCGGCCGAGCGCGGCGCGCTGCGTGCGATCGAGCGGGCGGCGGGCGCCAAGCTCGTTGCCGCGTCGGGCGATGAGCTTGCCGAGACGGCGGCCCCGCGCTCCGCCGCGCCGAAGCGCCGGCGCCGCAATGGCGGGCGCGGCGCGGCACCTTGGATGCGCCGGGCGGCCTAACGCGACCTGGTCCGGCGCATCAGAGGATGCGCTCGGGCTTGAGCAGTCCCTCCTCCAAACGACAGAGGCCGATCACCCGGCCGCCCGCCATCGCCCGGGCCAGGCCGCCGGCGGGATCAGCCTGCGGCGGTATCCGCCCCATCAGCGCCACCAGGCTGACCGCCTGCCCGTGCTGGAGGGCGGCGGCCTCCGGCCCGGTGAGGGGCAGCGCCGGCAATTCCGCAAGCGCCGTCTCGACGGGCAGGAGAAGGTCCGGGGATGCGCGCGCGGCCGCGACCCGCTCAAGCGGGATCGCCTGTTCGGCGACAAACGGACCGACGCGCAGCCGGCGCAGCGCGGCGATGTGGCCGAGCGTGCCGCAGGCGGCGGCGAGGTCGCGGGCGAGGCTCCGCATATAGACGCCCTTGCCGGACTCCACCTCGAACACGGCGTGGTCGGGATCGGGCCGCTCCACGAGTTCAAAGCGATCGACGCGCGCTGGGCGGGGCTCCAGCACCGGCGGGCGTCCCTCGCGGGCCATGTCGTAGGCGCGCTCGCCAGCGACCTTCACCGCCGAATAGACCGGCGGCACCTGCATGATCTTGCCGCGAAAGGCGGGCAGCGCGGCGCGGATCGCCGCGTCCGTCGGCCGGATGTCGGAGCTGGCGGAGATCCGCCCGTCGGCGTCGTCGGTATCGCGCGCCTCGCCGAAGCGGAGCGTGAAGCGGTAGAGCTTGGTGCCGTCCATCACATAGGGGACGGTCTTGGTGGCGGCACCGAAGGCGACCGGCAGCACGCCGGTGGCGAGCGGATCGAGCGTGCCGCCGTGCCCCGCCTTCTGCGCGTCGAACGCGCGGCGCACCTTGTTCACCACATCCGTGCTGGTGAGCCCGGGCGGCTTGTCGATGATGAGCCAGCCGTCGAGCGGACGGCCGCGCGGCTTGCGGCGGGACATGGGAGGATGAACCGGATCTCGGGAGGGGCGGGCTTGTGCGCGTGCGGGCGCGGTAAGTCAACCGGGTGCTGCCCGCCGATTTGAACCCGCGCAAACGGACAGGCTAAACGGTCCCGGCAACGCCCTTGGAGACGCATGACGCGGCGGTCCCTTGCCCGCGCCGGATCGGCGAGCACGCTTCAGGTGCTGTCGGTGCAGACCGGGCTCGCCGCTCGCGTGTGCGTGTTCGCCGTCTCGCCGCTGATTATCGTCGAAGCCTGGCGCTGGATCCTGTCGAGCGTCAACGCGCTGCAACCGGGCGATCTTGCGGTTGCCCTCCTGCTCGCGGTGGTGCTGGCCGGATTTCTCGAACCGCTGCGCGACCTGATCGTGCGGCCCGAGCATCACGGCGCGCAGGCCGGCATCGGCAGCTTCGTGCTCACCGCCGCCCTCACACTCCCCGTCGTCCTGCTGCATGGCCCGCTGGAACGGCACTTCCATCACGGAATCGACCGCCCGCTCAATGTCGTCCTCGGGCAGGGGCTGATCGCCCTGTTCGTCACCCTAGCCTGGCTTGCCCAGCACCGCGTCTTCCAATGGATCCTGGGTGCGATCGGGCTGTGTATGCCGCTGATCGCCGGCTACCGGTTCGAGTGGGCGGCGGACGAAACCTGGTCCGCCTTCTTCGTCTGCCTTGTGATCTCCGCCCTGGTGATGCCTCGGTTCCGGCCCTGGGACCGCGAGTCGCTCCGCATCGCCTCCGGCTGCGTGCTGTTGGTCGCTTGCACCTTCCTGATGATCACGCTTCTCCTGCATGCAATCTCCGATCACATCGTGGCGCTGCCGTACTGGCTGCTGTACGAGGGATCGGCCGAGCCCGCGTCGGTACCGAGCCTGGTGGGCGGCCCGGTGTGGTGGACCACCTGGCTTGAGGACCTGCTCTTTTATGGCGGCTGGGCGCTCGGACTGTTCGTGCATCGCGGGCGCACGCCCGCGAGCGGCTGACGGGGCAAGGCGCACATGCGCCCCGCCGTTCTGGAAGGATCAGTGATAGCTGGCGTTGCCGTTCGACGAGTTGATGGCGTTGCCGGAATTTCCGGAGTTGGTCCCGCCGCTACGGAGCGCGAACGCCCAGCCTGTTACGAAATCACGCGCTGGCGGCGCGCTTGGCCTGGCTGCGCGCGATGCGGCGCTTGATAACCAGGACATCGGCCGGCAACCGGCGGTCGGGCGTGCCGAGCAGGAAAGCGTCGATGCCGCCCTTGGCCTCCACCGTGCGGATCGCCCGGGTGGACAGCCGCAGCCGCACCGTCTGGCCCAGGACGTCGGAGAGGAGCGAAGTTTCCTGCAGATTGGGCAGGAAGCGGCGGCGGGTCTTGTTATTGGCGTGGCTGACGTTGTTGCCGGTCAGCACGCCCTTGCCCGTGATCTGACAGCGGCGCGACATCGCGTGAACCCCTAACGAAGCAGGCCCGGAGCAATCCAGGATCGGTGCGGAAGGCGCGGCTTATCCCCGAACCGCGCCCGGAGGTCAACCGGCCCTCGCCCGGCGCGCTCTGGCGAGCGCGGCGACCTCTTCCGCGAGCGGGCGCGTCCACCCCCGCGAAGGCGAGAGGCGCCGGGTGAGGGCGTGCAGCATTTCGCCTCAGGCCCGCTCGACCCGGCAGAGCAGGCATCCGGGCTTGGCGGTATGGATGTTCACAAAGGCCGTGCGCGGGTCGAACAGCGCCCGCAGAAGTGGCCCCTCGGCCTCGGCGCCCTCGCCAACATGGCCGAGATCGTAAAGGCAGAGGTCGTCGGCGTCGTAGGCGCGGACGGAGATGAGGGAGCCGCGGACGATCTCGGGGATCGTGTTCGCCGCCGCGAAGGGGGCGCACTCGGTCTCGTGCAGGAAGATCGGACTCGGAGTCCAGTAGACGCCCCGCGGGCGCGGCAGATCGTAGGAGCCGAGCAGCACCGTCTCGTTCGGCGCGGCATAGCGCAGGCAGACCCGGCAGGGACAGCGTGAATCGGGGCCGGGTCCGCGACGCAGGAACGGGCTCCCCCGGTCGTCGCGCAAGCCGTGGCGAAAGCGGGCCGCCACGTCAGGCGGGATGGGCAGGCAGCGGAATTCAGGCATCGGTTGGGCTCCCACAATGGACGGGACGACGGAAGCCGATCCGCCGTCCCGCCCGCCATCCGCCGCTTGCGCCGCTATGGGCGGCGGTTATGTGCCAATGCCCCCCAGCGTGACGTATTTGATCTCCAGATACTCCTCGATCCCGTATTTCGAGCCTTCGCGGCCGAGGCCCGAGGCTTTCATGCCGCCGAACGGCGCCTCGGCGGTCGAGATGATTCCCTCATTCACGCCGACGATGCCGTATTCGAGCGCCTCGGAGACACGGATGATCCGCCCGATGTCGCGCGCGTAGAAGTAGGAGGCGAGGCCGAACTCGGTGTCGTTGGCGAGCCGGATCGCCTCCTCCTCGGTTTTAAAGCGAAACAGCGGTGCCACCGGGCCGAATGTCTCCTCCTTGAAGATCAGCGCCTCGCGGGGCACGTCGGCAAGCAAGGTCGGCTCGAAAAAATTGCCGCCGAGCTTGTGCCGCTTACCGCCCGTCAGCACGCGCGCGCCGCGCTTGGTGGCATCGGCGATGTGCTCCTCCACCTTCTTCACCGCGTCGGCGTTGATCAGCGGCCCCTGCGCCACGCCGGGCTCCATGCCGTTGCCGACCTTCATCGCCTCGATCGCCGCCTTGAACTTGGTGGCGAACGCATCGAACACCCCGTCCTGCACCAATATGCGGTTCGCGCACACGCAGGTCTGCCCAGTGTTGCGGTATTTGCTCGCCATCGCGCCCTGCACGGCGGCATCCAGATCGGCGTCGTCGAACACAATGAACGGCGCGTTGCCGCCGAGCTCCATGCTGGTTTTCTTGATCGTCGGCGCGCATTGCGCGAGCAGCTTCGCGCCCACCTCCGTCGAGCCGGTGAACGAAAGCTTCCGCACCAGCGGATTGGACGTGAGTTCACCGCCGACCGCGCCCGAGGGGCCGGTGATGACGTTGCACACGCCGGGCGGCATCCCTGCCCGCTCGGCGAGCACCGCGAGCGCGAGCGCGGAGAACGGCGTCTGGCTGGCCGGCCGGATGACGCCGGTGCAGCCCGCGGCCCATCCCGGACCGGCCTTGCGGGTGATCATCGCGGCTGGAAAATTCCAGGGCGTGATCGCGGCGAACACGCCGATCGGCTCCTTGGTGACGAGGATGCGCCGTCCCTTAGCGTTCTGCGGGATCGTGTCGCCATAGACCCGGCGTGCCTCCTCGGCGAACCATTCGATGAAACTCGCGGCATAGGCGATCTCGCCCTTGCTTTCCGCGAGCGGCTTGCCCTGTTCGGCGGTCATGATCACCGCCAGGTCATCGGCGTTCGCCATCATCAGATCGGCGATCTTCCGCAGGATCGCGGCGCGCTCTTTCGCCAGCATGGCGCGCCAGCCCGGATATGCGCGCGCCGCCGCCTCGATCGCCCGGCGGGTCTCGGCGGCGCCGAGCGCCGGCACCTCGCCCACCGCTTCGCCAGTCGCCGGGTTGTTGACCACGAGCGTCCGGCCGCTGTCGGCCTCGACCCACTTGCCGTCGACGTAGTTAGCCTGGCGCAGCAGGGTCGGATCCTTCAGGGGGAGCGGACTGGCTGGATTGAGCATGGCTGGCCTCCGTTATCCGCCCCCGATGGTAGTGCCGGACCGCCGCGCTGCCCAGGCCGCGCCGGCGCACGCTCGCCTTGTCGCGGCAAAGCCGCTTCGGATAAATGAACTCGGGATTTGGCAGCGGAACGTTGTTTGAGGCTCGCATGAGAAGGCCGCGCATAAGTGTTCTGCTGCCCGTCTATAACGGCGAGAACTATCTCGGCGAGGCGGTGAACAGCATCCTCGGCCAGACGTTCGAGGATTTCGAGCTGATCGCCATCGACGACGGTTCGGCCGACCGCTCGGCGGCAATCCTGCAAAGCATCGACGATCCACGGATGGTCGTCATACAGAACGAGAGCAACCGCGGCCTTGTCTGGTCGCTCAACCGCGCGGCCTCGGTGGCGCGCGGCGAATACTTGGCGCGGCTGGATGCCGACGACATCGCGCTCCCGACCCGGCTCGCGCGGCAGGTGGCGGTGCTCGACGGCGATCCGGGGATTTCGCTGCTTGGCGGTCTGGCGTGGGATCTGCTCGAAGGCCGCTGCTATCCGCCGACAATGCCGTACGATCCCGACCCGACGGTTATCCGCTGGATGATGCACATAACCAATCCGCTCCCGCATCCCAGCATGATGTTCCGCGCCGATCTGCTGTCGAAGCTCGGCACCTACATGCGCGAGGAGTTCTTTCTCGCCGAGGATTTCGATTTTTCCCACCGCGTAAGCAAGCTGGGGGGGATCTGGCTGATGCCTGAGCGGCTTATTTTGTACCGGCGCCACAAGGCGAGCCTCACGAGCGCGAACAAGCGCGAGCTGCTGGTGCAGCGGACGGCCGCCGTGCTCGCCCAGCCGCACGCGGAGCTGGTCGGCGCAGAGGCCGCTTACACCAGCGAAGTGATCGCCTCCGAGCTGATGGCGGTGGGCTCCGACACGGACCGCAGCGATCGGGTGAACGCGCTGGCGGAAGTGCTGGAGCGGCTGCTTGACCGCTTCTTAGAGGTCAACCGCGTATCGGATGCACAGGCAAGCCGGCTCTGGGCAATCACGGGCGAGTTCTGGCGGCGGCGCGTTCAGCACGGCGTCGCTCGCGGGCTCCCGCTTTACGCCGTGCCGCGCCCGAGGCGCTTGGAGGGATCCGTCGGGCCGTCCTGGCCAGAGCTGCTGGCGACCAGCCTTCGCAGCATGGTGCCCGCCAAGCCGCTTATCCGCGCGGCGGTCGGCAGGTTTTCGGCGTCGCGACCGCGAGCAGGCCCGGTCGCCGCGTTCGGCACGAGATTCACGCCCATTCCGCCCAACCAAGACAGCCCGCCGCGGCTGTTCGTCGTGGTGGACACCGAAGCGGAGTTCGACTGGGGCGGCCCGTTCGAGCGGTCCGGCATGAGGGTCGGCGCGATGCGTTTCCAGGAACGCGCGCAGTCGATTTTCGATGGCTTCGGCCTGCGGCCGATCTATGTGGTCGATTACGCCATTGCCGCCCAGCCCGAGGGATACGAGCCGCTGCGCGCGATCCTGGAACGGCATAGCTGCATGGTGGGCGCGCATCTGCATCCGTGGATCAATCCGCCATTCATCGAGGATGTGAGCGAGCGCAACTCCTATCCCGGCAATCTGCCAGCCGATCTCGAGCGCGCAAAACTCGAAGTGCTCGTGAACGCGATCGAGGCCGCATTCGGCATCAGTCCGCTGTTCTACAAAGCGGGACGGTTCGGTGTCGGGCCCTCCACCTATGCGACGCTCGCGCGGCTCGGCTTCGCGGTGGACCTGAGCATCCTTCCCGGTGCCGACATGCGTGCCACCGGCGGACCGGATTTCGTCCGCTTCCGCCCGATCCCATACCGCGTGGCGGCCGGCGGTATTCTGTCGCTGCCGGTGACGCGCGGTTCCTACGGCGTGCTGCCGGCGATCGGCGGCACTTCGGTGAGCATGTTGTTCGCGCCGCTGGCGCAGCGGCTGCATGTGCCCGGAACGCTGCGTGGCCTCAAGCTCCTCAACGCCGCCACCTTGACCCCGGAAGGGGTCGATGCGTCCGAGCAGATGGCGCTGATCCGTCATTTGGTGCGGCGGGGATTCAAGGATTTCACCCTGTACTATCACAGCCCCTCGGTAGTGCCTGGAAACACGCCTTATGTGCGAAACGAGGCTGACCTCGCACGCTTCCTATCGCGGCTGGAAACGGTGTGCGACTTCTTCTTCAACCGGCTTGGCGGACTGCCCGGCAACCCAGCCGATCTGGTCGCGCCCCCGCAGCGCCGCGCGCTCTGGCCGCGCCGGGCTGCGTCACGCGCCGACACGATGCCCGAAGCAGCGCCGCCGCGCGCCTAGACAGGCGTTCAGCCCGGCCCGGCGCCAGCCAGATCGGCCCACTCCTCCTCGGACAGAATCCGTACCCCGAGCTCGCGCGCCTTGCGCTCCTTGGAGCCGGCCTCCTCGCCGACCACGACGAAATCGGTGCGGCGCGAAACATTGTCGCTCACCTTCGCCCCCAGCGCCTCGGCGCGCGCCTTCGCTTCCGGGCGCGTCATCGTCTTCAGCGTGCCGGTGAACACCAGCGTCTTGCCGGCGAGCGGCGAGTCCGATGCGCTCACCGGCGCCGCATCTTCGATGTCGAGCTGCGCCGCCAGTTCATCGAGCGCTTGCACGTTACGCGGCTCAGCGAAGAACTCCGCCAGCTCCTCGGCGATCGCCGGGCCGATCCCGAGGATCGAATCGAGTTCCTCCCGCGCCTCGGAACCCGCTTCGGCGGCTTCCAGCATCTTCGCCCGCCATTGCGCGAAGCTGCCGTAGTGGCGGGCAAGCAACTGGGCGTTGCGCTCGCCGATGCGGCGGATGCCCAAGGCGTAGATGAAGCGCGCGAGCGGAATGCGGCGGCGCGCCGCGATGGCCCGCGACAGGTTGCGCGCCGACACGGTACCCCAGCCCTCGCGCTTGGCGATCTCCGCCTCGCGCGCGGGCAGGCGGAAGATGTCCGCGGGCGAGGCGAGCCAGCCCTCGTCGAAGAATTCGCGGATCGTCTTTTCGCCGAGCCCGTCGATGTCAAAGGCGGGGCGGGAGACGAAATGCACCAGCCGCTCGACCCGCTGCGCGGGACAGATCAACCCGCCTGTGCAGCGGCGCACCGCCTCGCCGGGCGGGCGCATGGCAGCGCTGCCGCAGGCGGGACAATGGTCGGGAAACACGAACTGTTTGGCGCCGCGCGGGCGCCGCTCCGCCACCACGCCGACGATCTGCGGGATCACGTCGCCGGCCCGCTGCACGATCACGGTGTCGCCAATGCGAACATCCTTGCGCGCGATCTCGTCCTCGTTGTGCAAGGTGGCACGCGCCACCAGCACGCCGCCTACATTCACCGGCTCCAGTTCGGCGACCGGCGTCAGCGCGCCGGTGCGACCCACCTGGATACGGATGTCGAGCAGCCGCGTGCTCGCCTGCTGGGCGGCGAATTTCCACGCCACCGCCCAGCGCGGCGCGCGGCCGGCGAAGCCGAGGCGCCGCTGCAAGGCAAGATCGTTTACCTTGTACACGACCCCGTCGATATCGTAGTCGAGATCGGCGCGCCGCATATCCATCTCGCGCTGGAATTCTTCCGCCGCGCGGGGGCCGTCCAGCAGCCGCGACAGCGGATTGACGGAGAAACCCCAATAGCGCAGGCGTTCCAGATACTCCCAATGGGTGTTCGCCACCGGCTCGCTCGCCTCGCCCATCGCATAAGCGAACAAGGAGAGCCGCCGGCCCGCGGTGATGCCGGCGTCGAGCTGGCGCAGGCTGCCCGCCGCCGCGTTGCGCGGGTTGGCGAAGGTACGCGCGCCGGACGCTTCCTGCGCCGCGTTCAGCGCCAGGAAGTCGGCCTTGGTCATGAACACCTCGCCGCGGATCTCGATCAGCGCCGGGACCTTGCCCTTCAGCTTCGGCGGCACCGCCTTCATCGTCCGCAGATTGGCGGTCACGTCCTCGCCTTCGACGCCGTCGCCGCGCGTGGCGCCATGCGCGAATCTCCCGTACTCGTAGGTAAGGTTGATCGAGAGCCCGTCGATCTTGGGCTCCGCCACCACCGGCAGCTCCGCGTCCGCCGGGAGGCCGAGGAAGCGGCGGGCACGGGCCCAGAATTCAGCGAAATCCCCGGCATCGAAGGCGTTGTCGAGCGAGAGCATCGGCACACGGTGGCGCAACTTGGCGAAGCCGCTCGCGGGCGCGCCGCCGACGCGGCGCGTCGGCGAATCGGGGCGGATCAGCGCCGGAAAGCGCGCCTCGATCGCCGCATTGCGGCGGCGCAAAGCGTCGTAGTCGGCGTCGCTGATCTCCGGCGCGTCCTGCTCGTGATAGAGCCGGTCGTGATGCGCGATCTCGGCGGCGAGCCGCGCCAGTTCCGCCGCCGCCTCCTGTTCCGTCAGCGCGTCCACCGGGCGCTCGCTCATGCCGGCGCCCCGAGCAGGTCGGCGGCGGCGGCACGCGCCGCCTCGGTGATGGTTTCGCCTGCTAGCATCCGTGCGATCTCCTCGCGCCGCGCTGCGCCATCCAGCGCATCGACGCGCGTGCTAGCACGCCCGCGCGCGACCTGTTTCAGGACGCGCATATGCGCCGCGCCGCGGGCGGCGACCTGCGGGCTGTGGGTGACAACCAGCACCTGCACGCGGGTGGCGACGCGCGCCAGCCGCTCGCCCACCGCCGCGGCGGTCGCGCCGCCGACGCCGGAATCCACTTCGTCGAACACGAGCGTCGGCGCCGGCGAGCCGCTGGCCAGCACGACCTTGAGCGCCAGCATGAGCCGCGACAGTTCGCCGCCGGAGGCGATGCGCGCAAGCGGCGCAGGTTCATGCCCGGGATTGGTAGAAACGAGGAACCGCACCCGATCGGCGCCGAGCGGCCCCCACTCGGGCTCTTCCAGAGGAGCGAGGCTGACCAGGAAACGGGCGCGCTCCAGCTTGAGCGGCGGCAGCTCGCGCGCGACGGCCCGTTCGAGCTTCACGGCGGCTTCGGTGCGGGATGCGGTAAGGCGGCTCGCAGCTTCCGTGTAGGTCGTGCGCGCGGCGCGCGCGGCCGCTTCCAGCGCCGCGATCTCGGCCGCGCCATTCTCCACCGCGGCGAGGCGGGCAACGAGCGCGTGCAGAAGGCCAGTAAGGTCGGCGACGGCGACATGGTGCTTGCGCGCGGCGGCACGCAGCGCAAACAGCCGCTCCTCGGTCTGCTCCAGCCGGCGCGGGTCGGCCTCGGCGTCGGCCGCAAGCCGTGTGAGCAGGCCTTCCGCCTCAGCCAGCGCCTCCTCGGCGCGCTCCAGCGCGGCGAGCGCGGGGGCGGCAGGATCGGTGGCTGACTCCTGTTGGGGGCTTGCCCGCTGCAAGGCGCGCGCCGCTGCGCGGAGCGCGGCAGCCGGCCCGGCGGCTCGGCGGTCGCGCGGCGTCAGCTCGGCCAGGGCGGCGGCAATCGCCTCGGCGCGGCGCTCGCCCGCTTGCAGCGCCTGCCGTTCGGCGGCAAGGCGGTCCTCTTCCCCTTCCTGCGGCGCGAGGGCGCGAAGCTCGCCCACGGCGTGGCGCAGCCAGTCCTCGTCGCGCGCCGCCTCGGCCGCCGCGATGCGTGCCGCCTCGGCCGCGTGCTCGGCCTCGCGCCAGCGATGATAGGCGCCGTCCACCGCCTCGCGCAGCGCGGGCGGCACGCCGAAGCCATCCAGCAGGCCCACGTGACTCGCCGGATCGGCAAGCCCCATCTGCTCGTGCTGACCCTGCACCTCGACCAGCAGCGCGCCGAGTCTTCGCAGGAGAGCGACCCCCACGGGCTGATCGCCGACGAAGGCGCGCGAGCGGCCATCGGCGCTCAGCACGCGGCGGAGGATCAGCTCGTCCTCGGCTTCGATGTCCTGCTCGCGCAACAGCGCCAGCGCCGGATGACTCGGAGGCGGGGCGAAGCAGGCGGTGACGCTCGCCTGGGCCGCACCGGCCCGGATGAGCCCGGCCTCGGCGCGCGCCCCGAGTGCGAGGCCCAAACTGTCGAGCAGGATCGACTTGCCGGCGCCCGTTTCGCCCGTCAGCACCGTCAGGCCGGGGCCGAAGGCAAGATCAAGCCGTTCGATCAGCACGACGTCGCGGATCGAGAGGGCGGTCAGCATGTGCGCTGCCCGCCCGCCGCTAGAAGACGGCGTGCCAGGCGCGGCTGAAAAAGCCGGGGCGGGTGGGTGACGGCGGCGGCGGAAGACTCACCAGCTTGTCCTGATAAAGCGCGCGATAGGCGTCCTCGTACCAGACGCTGCCCGGATAGTTGTAGCCGAGCACGGCGGCGTTGCGCTCGGCCTCGGTACGCAGGCCGAGCCGCAGATAGACCTCGACCAGCCGCTCCAAAGCCTCCGGCACGTGGTTGGTGGTCTGGAAGTCCTGCACCACACGCTGATAGCGGCCCATCGCCGCCGCGTAGAGATGCTGGTCCTCGTACCAGCGGCCGATCACCATCTCATGTCCGGCGAGATGGTCCCGGCAAAGGTCCACTTTCAGGCGCGCGTCCTGGGCGTAAGGCGTGCCGGGATAGCGGTCCGCCACCTGGCGCAGCGCATCCATCGCCTGGACCGTGATCTTCTGGTCGCGCTGCACGTCTTCGATCTGTTCGTAATAGCAGAGCGCGCGCAAATAGGTGGCATACGGCGTGTCCGGCCCGCTCGGATGAAGCTGGAGGTAGCGATCGAGTGTGGCGATCGCCTCGTCGTAATGGTTTTGCAGATATTGCGTGTAGCCGAGCATGAGCTGGGCGCGCGAAGCCCATTGCGAATAGGGGTAGTTCTCCTCGACCGAGGAGAATTGCTCGACGGCGATGGCGTAGCGGTTGGCCTCCAACGCATCCATGCCGTTGTTGTACAATTGCTCCACAGGCAGCGGCGGCGCAGAGAGCTTCGCCTGCTGGTCATCGCCGCCGCCGCATCCGGCAAGCAGCGGGCCGAGCAAGAGCAGAACGCCGGCGGTTGCCGTGCGGCGCATGAGGGAATCCCGGGTCATCACGGCCGGGCTTATAGCAACGCCGCCCCGGTTCCGCGAGGCGCAAGGGACGGGCACAATGGTCCGAACCGAAGCGTCCGGGAGCCCGCATGACCCTCCATCCGCTCGAGTCCTTCTTCTGGCCGCGCGCCGTCGCGGTGCTCGGCGCCTCGCCCGATCCGCACCGGATCCGCGGCCTGCTGCTCAAGCATCTGCGGGCCAACGGCTATCCGGGCCGGATCGTGCCGGTGAATCCGAGTTACCAGGAGATCGACGGGCTGCCGTGCTTTCCTTCGGTCCAGGCGGCAGGCGGCGAGATCGACGTGGCGATCGTGGCGATCCCGGCCCCGGCGGTGGCGGACGCGGCGGAGCAGGCGGCGGCGGCCGGGGTGAAGCACCTGATCGTCATCAGCTCCGGCTTCGCCGAGGAGGGCGGGGGGGCGGCGGCGATGCAGGCGCGGCTCGTGGAAATCGGCCGGCGGACGGGAATGCGGATCGCCGGGCCGAACTGCGAGGGTTACTGGAATGCGCTCGGCAGGGTGAGCACGACCTTCAGCCCGACGGTGGAGGTGAAGGCGGGCGCGGCGGAACCGAAGCTCGTCTCCGACCGGCGCATTGGCGTGGTGGCGCAGTCCGGCGGGATCGGGTTTTCGCTCTACAATCGCGGCCACGCGGCGGGCCTCGGCTTCAGCTACGTCATCTCGTCCGGCAACGAAGCCGACCTGACGGCGGCCGATTTCCTCGACTACATGGTGCAGGACGCGCGCACCCACGCGGTGATGCTGTTCATCGAGGCGATCCGCGACGGCGCGCGCTTCGTCGCGGCGGCGGCCGAGGCACGTCGGCGCGGCAAACCGATCGTTGCGATCAAGGTCGGCCGCTCCGAGGCCGGGCAGCGCGCCGCCGCCTCCCACACCGCGGCGCTTTCCGGCGCGCATACCGCGTACAGCGCCGTGTTCCGCCGCCATGGCATCCTCGAGGCCGACGACCCCGATGAGGCGGTGGCGATCGCGGGCATGGTGCTGACCGCCGATCCGCCGAAGGGAAGGCGCGTCGGCATCATCACCGTCTCGGGCGGCGGCGGCGCCTGGATGGCGGATGCGTTGACGGCGCACGGGATGAGCGTGCCCACCTTGTCTGAGGCGGCCCAGGCCGCGATCCGACCGCACATCCCCTCCTACGCCTCGGCGCAGAACCCGGTCGATGTGACCGCGCAGGGTTCGAACACCGGCCCGGTGGTGGCGCGCGCGCTTGAGATGCTGGGTGCGTCGGACGAGGTGGACAGCATCGTGCTGGTGAGTTCGCTCGCCAGCGAGACGCGCACGCTGCTCGATCCCGCGCGCATCCGCCCGTTGATGAAGCGGATCGACAAGCCGGTAACGGCGTGGAGCTACACCATTCCCTCGGCGTTCGGGCGCGGGCAAGCGACCGAATGCGGGCTTTTTTTGCACACCGACCTGCATGCGTGCGGCGTTGCGATGGACCGGCTCGTTTCGTACGGCGAGGCGCTGCGCGAACCCGATGCCGCCGCGCCGCCGATCCCGCCTGCCCGGCTGCCGGCCGACCTGCCGCGCGTTGTCACTGAACATCGCGCCAAGTCGCTGCTCGCCGCCTACGGCGTGAGTGTCGCGGGCGAGCTTCTGGCCCGATCGGCGGGCGAAGCGGCCGCGCACGCTGCCACGCTCGGCTTTCCGGTCGCGCTCAAAATCCAGTCGCCCGACATTCCGCACAAAACCGAGGCAGGCGGCATCCTGCTCGGGCTCGGCGATGCCGACGCGGTACGCCGCGGCTTTGCCGAGATTACCGAAGCGGCGGGCCGGTACGCGCCGAACGCCGCGATCGAAGGCGTGCTGGTGCAGCGCATGGCGCCGCGCGGGGTGGAAATAGCGCTGGGGATGGTGAACGATCCTACGTTCGGCCCGATCATGATGGCCGGTTTCGGCGGCACCAACATCGAGCTCTTCGGCGACGTGGCGCACCGGCCCGCACCGCTCGATGAGCGTGCGGCGGCGCGCATGATCCGCGGCCTGAAATCCGCACGGCTGCTGGAAGGATTTCGCGGCGCGGCTCCCATCGACATCGGACCGCTCGCGCGCCTGCTCGCGCGCCTGTCCGAGGCGGCGGTCGCCTGGTCCGAGGAGCTCGCCGAGATGGAGCTAAATCCGGTCATCCTGCACGCGGACGGCTCCGGGCTGACGGTGGTCGATGCGCTGATGGTGCTGCGGCGCGCGTAGCTACGGCGCGCTGAGGGGGTTGCAGTTTTTGGCCGGCGCGCTACGTTCATGACTGCGAACCAAAAGGAGGCTCAGAAAATGACGCCACCGGGGAGCACGAGGATCATCGCTCGTTGAAACATCACGGGCGGTGATCGGAAATGACAGCACAATCTAGATTATAATGCCGGCTGGAAGCCGGATCCATGCCGCGCGAGGCGGCACGCGCGGGCCCTCGGGAGCGAGTGGCCCGCTTCGCGTTACCTGACCGCCTCCACCCCCGCCCGGAACGCGCGCAGCACGTCGGCCACGTCGGCATCGGTGTGGCACAGGCCGACATAGGATTTGCCGTCGCTCTTCAGCACGCCGTTCGCCCGCACCGCGTCGTTGAACCGCTTGCTCACGGCCGCATCGTTCCGCAGCGTGGCGCGGTAGTCGGCGATGTCGCCGGTTGCGAAGATCACGTCGAACATCACCGGCGCGCCGATCACCTGCGCCTTTAGCCCGGCCTCGCGCAGCATGGCGCCGATCCCTTCCATCATCGCTGTGCCGATGCGGAACACGTGTTCGTAGGCGCCGGGGCGGCGTAGGATTTCCAGGCACTTGAGGCCCGCCGCGGCGGCGATCGGGTTGCCCGAGAGCGTGCCGACCTGGAACAGGAACTTGTCCTCGCCGACCGCGCCCTTGTCGAACAGGCGCATGATATCGGCGCGGCCGGCGATGGCGGCGAGCGGGAAGCCGCCGCCGATGATCTTGCCGAGTGTGCAGATATCGGGCGTAACGCCGAAATACTCCTGCGCGCCGCCATAGGCGAAGCGGAAGCCGCACACCACCTCGTCGAAAATGAGCGGGATGCCGTGCTTTTCGGTCGCCTGCCGTAGCGCCTGCAGGAAGCCGGGCTTCGGCGCTATGAGACGCTGGAAAGGTTCGAGGATCACGCCTGCCAGTTCGTTGCGGTGCTCCTCGATCAGCGCGACCGCCGCATCGGCGTCGTTGAACGGCGCGATCAGCATCTCCTCGGCGACGGCACGCGGAATCCCTGGGCTGTCGGGGATCGCGCGCGGGAAGTTGCCGGGTCGCTTCGGCGCGAGCGACATCAGGCTCCAGTCGCTCATGCCGTGATAGCCGCCCTCAAACTTGAGGATTTTCTCACGCCCAGTGAAGGCGCGCGCGAGCCGCATCGCGTAGGCGTCGGCCTCGGTGCCGGACGAGACATAGCGCACCATCTCGGCGCACGGCATGGCATCGACGATGGCGGCGGCGAGCCGGATGCCGGGTGCGCTGGAGGCGAAGAACGTCGTGCCCCGGCCGAGCTGCTCGCGCACCACCTCCGTCACCTCGGGGTGGCAGTGGCCGACGAACATCGGCCCGGAGCCGAGCAGCAAATCCACATACTCGTTGCCGCTTACGTCCCACACCCGCCCGGCCTGGCCGCGTTCGAGAACGAGGTCGAAGGGCACGTTGCCGAAGCTGCCGGCGGGGAGCACGCGATGCGCGGTCTCGATCAGGGCGGCTTCGCGGGCGCTGCGGGACAGGGCGTTCATCTGCGGTGCCTTCGGTCTGCGGGGGCAGATTCAGCGCCTTCGCGGCGGCGGGCAAGCCCCGGCGGCGGTGGCCATGCGTCTTCCCGTGCCTGCACAACGGCGGCTGCTTCGTCGCGGCACCGCCTAGGTGTTCATCGCGTCGAAGAAATCGTTGTTCGTCTTGCTGTATTTCAGCTTGTCGAGCAGGAACTCCATCGCATCCACGGTACCCATCGGGTTCAGGATGCGGCGCAGCACCCACATCTTCGAAAGCGTCGCCTTCTCGACCAGCAGCTCTTCCTTGCGGGTGCCCGACTTGGTGATGTCGATCGCCGGGAAGGTGCGCTTGTCGGAGAGCTTACGGTCGAGGATGATCTCGGAATTGCCAGTGCCCTTGAACTCCTCGAAGATCACCTCGTCCATGCGGCTGCCGGTATCGACGAGCGCAGTGGCGATGATCGTCAGACTGCCGCCTTCCTCGATGTTGCGCGCGGCGCCAAAGAACCGCTTCGGCCGCTGCAAGGCGTTGGCATCGACGCCGCCGGTCAGCACCTTGCCCGAGGAGGGCACCACGGTGTTGTAGGCGCGCGCCAGCCGGGTGATCGAGTCGAGCAGGATCACCACGTCGCGCTTGTGCTCAACAAGCCGCTTGGCCTTCTCGAGCACCATCTCCGTCACCTGCACATGACGGGTCGCCGGCTCGTCGAAGGTGGAGCTGATGACCTCGCCCTTCACGCTGCGGGCCATGTCGGTGACTTCCTCGGGCCGCTCGTCGATCAGCAGCACGATGAGAAACACCTCGGGGTGGTTCGCGGCGATGGCGGTGGCGATGTTTTGCAGCATCACCGTCTTGCCGGTGCGCGGCGGTGCGACGATCAGGGCGCGCTGGCCCTTGCCGATCGGCGCGATCAGGTCGATCACGCGGGGCGTGTAGTCCTTGCCCGGACCCTTGGCGACCGACTGGAAGTTCTCCACTTCCATCTTCAGCCGCTCATCGGGGTAAAGCGGCGTCAGATTGTCGAAGTTGATCCGGTGGCGCACCGCCTCGGGCGGCTCGTAATTGATCGTGTTGACCTTGAGCAGCGCGAAATACCGCTCGCCGTCCTTAGGCGCACGGATTTCGCCTTCTACCGTGTCGCCCGTCCGCAGGCCGAAGCGGCGCACCTGGTTGGGGCTGACATAGATGTCGTCCGGCCCCGGCAGATAGTTGGCTTCCGGGCTGCGGAGGAAGCCGAAGCCGTCGGGCAGGATTTCGAGCGTCCCCTCGCCGTGGATCGCCTGATCGTTCTCGGCGAGGTTCTTGAGGATCGCGAACAGCATATCCTGCTTACGGAGGCTGGACGCGTTCTCGATCTGCAGGGATTCGGCGAAGCTTAGCAGGTCCGACGGGGACTTTGCCTTGAGTTCGGCAAGATGCATCTTGGACGCCTCGGGGGTCTTTTAGCCTGAAAAACTCGCGGCGCGGGCGGAAGGAAGGAACAGACAGGCAGATTAGGTCGCGCCAGGGTACTGGCCTGTTTTCCGTCCCGCCTTGAGAAGAGAGGTGGGGGAGGGCGAACGACCGGAACGCCGCCGCCTGTCGCACAACTGATTACGACGGTCCGCCCGGCCGGTCAACCTGCCACATGGAAGCGATGGGGCGCGGAATCAAGGGGCTACGCGCCGCGCCGGGCCGTCGGTCAGAACGGCCGCACGATCACCATTACGACAATGATGACCAGCAGCAGCGTCGGCAGTTCGTTGGCAATCCGATAGAAACGAGCGGAGTGGCGGTTGCGGTCGTGCAGGAAGTCCTTCCGCCAGCGCGCGAAGGCGCCGTGCAGGGCGGTCATGGCGATCACCGCGGCGATCTTCACGTGCCACCAGCCCCAGGACCAGTCGATCACGCCGGGGGTGAGGATCAGCAAGATACCGAAGGCGAAGGTGGCGATCATCGCCGGGTTGATGATCTGCTTCAGCAGCCGCCGCTCCATTACCTTGAACCGCTCGCTCTCGGCGGAGCCGGGGCGGGTATCGCAATGATAGACGTAAAGGCGCGGCAGATAGAACATACCCGCCATCCAGGCGACCATCGAGATGATGTGAAACGACTTGACCCAGGGGTAGAGGGAGATGAGGATCATGCTCCGCTACCCGCCGGACGGTCGCGCATGATGAGGTTCACACCGAGAGCCCAGGAAGAGGCGCGATGCGCGCCCGCGCGGCCTGCAGCACGTCATTGGCGACCGCGCCCGCGTAGATGAGCGGTTGTGCCAGGGTGTCGATGCTTCGCTCGGCGGCAACCTGCTTCAGGCTCCGGACACCAAGGCTATTGCCCCGTCGCGCGACGCTCACCTCCATGTCACACACCTCCGAAGGATAGACTTGGGGGGTATACAGCGCGCGTCTACCGACCTCGAGGGCCTTTCCCGAACGGACACCCGGCGAACTCCTGCGGGCAAAGCCGGCCGACGGCGTGGCTGCATAGGCCGGGGCCGCAGGCGCGCGCGCGCGCAACCACACCGGCGAGCGCGGCGATGAATCCCGCATCATCGTTCTGCGCAGGCACGCGAAAATAGCCCGGCACGCCGAGCCGTTCGGCCAAGTGGCGGTATTCGATGTCGAGCTCGACCAGCGTCTCGCTGTGATCGGAGACGAAGGCGATCGGCACCACGAGCAGCGCCACCTTGTCCGTGGCGGCTCGTTCGATCTCGCTCTCGGTGCTCGGCTCCAGCCATTTCTGCGGCGTGGCGCGGCTTTGATAGCAGATCCGCCAATCCTCCGGCGCCGCGTCCATCGCCGCCAGCACGGCGCGCGTGGTGCGCTCGATCTGCCATTGGTAAGGGTCGCCCGCCTGCACAATCACTTCGGGCAGACCGTGCGCCGAAAAGAGGATGCGCAGCTTCGCCCGCCCGGCGAGCGCGGCAAGCGCCGCGTCGCGTGCCCGTGCGACCAGCGCGGCGGTGGCGGCGACATATCCCGGATCGTCGGGCCAGCAGCAAAGCGTGGTCACGGGTGCCACGAGCCCCGCTTTCGCCGCCGCTTCTCGCCAAGCGATGAGCGAGCTGCCGGTCGTCGTGGTAGAGAACTGCGGATAGAGCGGCAGCAGAAACACCTCCTCCGGCCGCCACTCCTTCACCGCGCGCGCGGCCTCGATGCTGAACGGATGCCAGTAGCGCATCGCGACGAAACAGCGAGCCTCGATGTCGGGCAGCGCCGCCTCGAGCGCGCGGGCCTGCGAGCGGGTGAGATCGAGCAGCGGGGAGCTGCCGCCGAGCAGGCGGTAGTTCTCCATCGCCGGCCCCTGCCGGCGCGCAGCGATCAGGCGCGCGAGGAAGGGGCGAACGAAGAACGGCACGCGCAGGATCGCCGGGTCGCGAAACAGATTGTTCAAAAACGGACGGACCGACTCCAGGCGGTCGGGACCGCCCAGGTTGAACAGCACGATGGCGACGCGCGGGCGATTTCTCGGCTCAGACACTGGCGCGAATCTGGCTCACCAGCCGAGCAACTTGGGCCGGATCGGTTTCCGGCAAGATGCCGTGGCCGAGATTGAACACGAACGGGTGGCCGCGCATCGCTGCGAGGATGCGCGCGGTCTCGGCTTCCAGCGCCGCGCCACCGGCGAGTAGCGCCAGCGGATCGAGATTGCCCTGCAACGCGACGCGCGGCGGCACCGCGGCGCGCGCCAGCACGGGATCGGCCGCAGTGTCCATGCCGACCGCATCCACGCCGGTTTCGGCGGCATAAGGCGCCAGCATCAGGCCGGCGAGCCGGGGAAAGCCGATCACCGGCACGTTCGGCACGTTCCGGCGGAGCGCGGCGACGATCCGCGCGGCGGGTGCGATCACGAGGCGACGGAACAGCGCGGGCGAGAGCACGCCGGCCCAGGAGTCGAACAGCATCAGCGCCTCGGCCCCGGCGGCGGCCTGCGCCGCCAGGTAGGCGATGGTGGCCTCGGTCAGCCGTTCGAGCAGGCCGTCGAGCAGGGCGGGCTCGGCGAATGCCATGCGGCGGATGTTGGCGAAGTCCCGCGAGCCGCCACCTTCCACCATGTAGCAGGCGACCGTGAACGGCGCCCCGGCAAAGCCGATCAGCGCCGTATCGTGGGCCTCGGCGGCGAGCGCGGCGCGCACGCAGCGCACCGTTTCCAGGATCGGCGCGATGGCGCCCTCGAGCCGCCCGAGGTCGAGGGCTTCGATCGCCGCCGCATCGCGCAGCTTGGGCAAGACCGGCCCCTCGCCCTCGCGGAAGGCGAGCCCATAACCGAGCGCCCACGGCAGCATCAGGATGTCGCTGAACAGGATCGCCCCATCCATCCCGAAGCGCCGCACCGGCTGCATCGTCACCTCGGCGGCGAGCTCGGGGGTGGTGGCAAGCGCGATGAAATCGGCCACGCGTGCGCGAACTTGCCGATACTCGGGTAGATATCGCCCGGCTTGGCGCATCAGCCATACAGGCGGCGGCCAGACCGCCTCGGCCCCCAGCGCGCGCAGCAGCCGCTGTTCCCGGCTCATCGGACGGCGTCTCTCATCAAAACAAGACTCATTCTTAGAAGAGAGGATGGGTAGGGACCCTGTGGGCGACGGGGTACCCCGCTATTGCCTCTCCGCACCCCTGTTCGTCCACAGTAGGTCCGGAGGGCAACCCGCTCTCCTTGCGGGTTAAAGCCCGCTTTTCCCGATTCGCCACGGATGCGGCAAGCCGGTTGTCCCGAGATGGCAATACTGATTGGTTATCCCCGCTGCCGCTCACGCGCCTGTGAGGGCGCGCGGGATTATCCCCATGATCCCCGTGATCCCCAGGAGTCACCCGGTTCGTCGAGGCTCTTCCGCCTTCCGCGCGGCAGGGTCATGCTGAGGGCCGATGTCGCTCGATCGGATCAATCTGCACCTCGTCTCCGACGCCACCGGCGAGACGCTGAACGCGATCGCACGGGCGACCACGGTGCAGTTCGAGCATGTGCAGATCCTCTATCACCGCTGGAGCTTGATCCGGACGCGGTTCCAGTTGCACCGCGTCCTGGAGGGGATCGAGGCGGAGCCCGGGCCGGTGCTTTCCACCTTGGTGGATCGGGCGCTGCGGGCGGACCTGGAGACGACGTGCCAGCGGTTGAACGTTCCGGTGGTCAACGTGCTCGATCCCGTGATGAACCTGCTCCAGGATACGATCGGCGAGCAGGCGGCGGCGCGGCCGGGGCGGCAATACATGCTGAACGCCGATTATTTCCAGCGCATCGACGCGATGCACTACGTGCTGGCGCATGACGACGGGCAGTCGCGCGCCGGGCTCGCGGAAGCCGATGTGGTGTTGGTCGGTGTGTCGCGCTCGTCCAAGACGCCAACCTGCTTTTATTTGGCGAACCGGGGAATCAAGGCTGCCAACATCCCGCTGGTGCCGAAGCTGCCGGAGCCGGAGGGGCTAGAGGCTCTATCGGTGCCGGTGATCGGGCTGACCTTGGAGGCCCCGGCGCTGATCGAGATCCGGCGCCATCGCCTGCGGCTGATCGCGAGCAACGATGCCGCCGCGCTGATGCGGCAGAACAGTTCGGAATACGTGGACGAAGAGGCAGTGAAGGCGGAGCTGCTGTGGGCGCGCCGTCTGTGCAATCGCCGCGGCTGGCCCGTGATCGACGTAACCCGCCGCTCGATCGAGGAAACCGCGGCGACGGTGTTGCAACTCATGGAGGCATGGCACGAGCGGCGCCGGAAGGCGGGGGCGGAGTCGCAGCGACCGACCGCTTAGGCCGGTCAGGAGAGCCGCGCCGGCACGCGCGGGTCGGCGGCCCAGACGGAAAACGGGATCTCGATCGTGAGGCGCGGCATCTCGCGCACCGCCTGCGCGGCAGATTCGCGTAGGAAGAGGTGCCAGGTCTCGAACTTGTCCGGCTTCGTCGTGCGGAATGCCGCCGGGGAAAGCAACGCGACGTTGGCGCCTCCCTTGGGATCGCGCACTGAACGGTAACGGATGGCGTCGATTCCGGCCGCGCGCGCCGCATCGGCGAGCGCCTGACAGGGGGCGTAGTCGACCGGATGCGTCCAGAGCGCGGCATCGCGCGCGAGCGGCGGCGCGGTGAGGTCGATGGCGCGCGCGGTTTGCGCCGGCACGCGGAACGCGGTGCGCTCCTGGGGATTGGAAGGCAAGCGGGCATGCGGCGAGTCCAGGAAGAACAGCAGGCGATAGAATGCCTCCTCGGCCACCGCCGTCTCGACGTGTTCCGCCGCGTAGAAACATCCCTCCGGCTGGCGGGCCCGGCGAAAGCGCGTGCCGCGCGGATAGGGCGCGTAGCGGAACGGTGTCGCCAGCAGATAATGCAGCCCCGCACAGGCTGTCGGCACCAGCGGCTTGCTCCGTTCCAGCTCGGCCTCGAGGATCGCCTGCTCGTCGAGCGAATCAACCAGCTTCAGCGTGGAGACGAGAAATTGGCTTTCTACGATTCGCCATAGCTTGCCCGACCACGCCCGCGCCTCAGAGGCGAGCGCGGGCGGCGTCCACATAATCCACGGCGGCGACAAGCCCGGCGGCGGTCTGCACCGTCTCGCGCGGCACACCGCGCAGGGCACGGTTGCCGGTCGTCATCCAGGAGCGCACGGCGGCCTCGTCCCCGCCCATCACGGCATCGAGGCTGCGGAACAGGCGCACGAGAAGAAGCGCCAATTCGTAGGGTTTGCTGCTGGGATCGAGCCGGTACTGGCCAGCCCGGAGGCGCGAGGCGGTGGCTTCCGATACCCCAATGGTACGCGCCAGGGCGGCGTTACTGAGGCCGAGCAGCGAGCCAGCGCGCGCCACCGCCTTGCTGACGACCGTCGCGCGTTCGGCGACTGCCGTGGTCGGGGCAAAGGAGGTCCTCATTCCGTAGGAAATCTAGGGCCGATTTCTTTCACTCGCAAGGGCTACCATCCAGCTCTCGCGAGGCCAACGCCGTCCAACTTCCTCTCCATGACCCCCTCCTGGAAGGCGAGGGGGAACTCTATCACGCGGCTTTTTTGCCGGTTGACCGCGGCGCTGCGCCGGGTAAGTCCCAGGCCGATGCCGACGAACGCTGTCCCGGCCGACGGGCTGCCCGGGCCCGAACGGTTCCGGGCGATGATCACGCTCGGCATCGCGGTCGCCATGTCGGTGCTCGATTCGGCGATCGCCAACATCGCGTTACCGACCATCGCGCAGGAGCTGCACGCCGATCCCGCCACCTCGATCTGGGTGGTGAACGCCTACCAGCTAGCCGTCACGGCCTCCCTGCTGCCGCTCGCCTCGCTGGGCGACATCGTCGGCTACCGTCGGGTCTATTGGTGGGGGCTGCTGGTGTTCACCGTCGCCTCGGCAGGCTGCGCGGCGGCGCAAAGCCTGCCGGTGCTCGTCGTCGCCCGCGTGCTGCAAGGCTTCGGCGGCGCCGGGATCATGAGCGTCAACACCGCACTGGTGCGCTTCGTCTTCCCGCGCGTGATGCTCGGGCGGGGCATCGGCACGATCGCCTTCGTGGTGGCGACCTCGGCCGCGACCGGGCCGACCGTAGCGGCGGCGATTCTCTCCGTTGCCTCCTGGCACTGGCTGTTCGCGGTGAACATCCTGCCGGGTATCCTGGCGCTTTACCTTGCCGCACGGGTGCTGCCGGACACGCCGCGCGGGCGGCATCGCTTCGATCTGCTCGGCGCGGCGCTCAACGCCGTCACGCTCGGGCTTTTGCTGGTGGCGGTGGATGAGTTCGGGCGCGGCGAGTCGATGCTTTGGGCGGGGGGCGAGCTGGCGCTGTCGCTTCTGCTCGGGTTCGTGTTCGTGCTTCGCGAACGCGCGCGCACAGCGCCGATCCTGCCGCTCGACTTGTTCCGCCGCCCGGTGTTCGCGTTGTCGGTGCTGACCTCGATCTGCTCATACACGGCGCAGGGCACGGTCTATGTCTCGCTGCCCTTCCTGTTCGAGGATGTGGGCCATCTCTCGCAGATCGCGACCGGACTTCTGATGACGCCCTGGCCGGCGATCGTGGTGCTGATCGCGCCGATCGCGGGGCGACTGTCGGATCGCTCCGCGCCTGCACTGCTCGGCGCGATGGGACTGGCAGTGATGACCGTCGGGCTCGCGCTGCTGCTCACCATGCCCGCCGATCCCGGCTGGAGCGCGGTGGCGTGGCGCATGGCTGTCGGGGGGTTCGGCTTCGGATTCTTCCAGTCGCCCAACAACCGCCTGCTGATCGGCGCCGCGCCGCCCGAGCGGAGCGGCGGCGCTTCGGGAATGCTCTCCACGGCGCGGCTGCTCGGCCAGACGATCGGCAGCGCGCTGGTGGCGCTCTGCTTCGGCATCGGCGCCGCGGCGGGCGGCGGCATCGCCTCCGGCGTGCGGCTGTCGTTGCTGGCTGGCGTGATCGCGGCAGGGGGCGCGATGGCAGTGAGCTTCCTTAGGCTCGGGCAGATGCGCGAGGCCCCGGCGCGTTGAGTTGCCTCGGCGCGGGCGCCGGCCGCACAAGCGTCCGATGAGCGAGACCCGCCCTTCCCTGTTCGCCGACCGGCGCATCTGGGTGATGGCGGCGTACGGGTTCTTCTCGGGCCTGCCGCTGCCGCTGTCGGGTTTCACCTTCCGGCTCTGGCTGTCGGAAGGGCATCTTTCGCTCGGGCTGATCGGGCTGACGGCGAATATCGGCCTTGCCTACTCGCTCAAGTTCCTCTGGTCGCCGGTGCTCGATCAGGCGGCGCCGCCCTGGGGCTTGCAGCTTCTCGGGCGGCGGCGGGGCTGGCTCATGGCGGTTCAGCCGATTATGGCCGGCGCGGCGGCGCTGCTGGCGCTATCGCACCCGGACTCGGCACCGGCGCTCGCGCTCGGCGCCGCAGCGCTGGTGGCGTTCCTGTCGGCGAGCCAGGACATCGTGATCGACGCCTGGCGCATCGAGAGCTTCCCGCAGCGCCAGCAGGGCGCGGCGATGGCGGCCTATGTCTGGGCCTACCGGATTGCGCTGCTCGTCTCCGGGGCCGGCGCGATCAAGGCCGCCGATCTGGTGGGGTGGCACGGCGCGCTGCTCGGGGTGGCGGCGCTCTTGGCGCTGGCGCCGGCGGTGACGCTGTTCGCACCCGAACCAGCGCAGCTACAGGACGCGAGGCCGGTGGCGTTCGGCGCGCGGCTGCGGCGGGCAGTCGTGGAGCCGCTGCGCGACATACTGTCGCGGCGCGGCGCGGTGACGATCCTCGCCTTCGTCGCTTTGTTCAAGCTCGGCGAGGCGATGGCGGGTGTGATGACGGCGCCGTTCTACACCCATCTCGGTTTCAACCGCGCCGCGATCGCGCTCGCCAATTTCGTGCCCTCGCTCGGCGCGACGTTCGCGGGCACCGCGCTCGGGGGCTTACTCGTGGCGCGGCTCGGGGCGGGGCGCGCCCTGTTGCTGACCGGCTGGGTGCAGACGGCGGCGATGGGGATGTATCTCTGGCTAGCGGTGTCCGCCGGCAATCTGCATGTGCTGGTGGCAACCGTCGTGACGGAGGCGTTCGCCGAGGGCATGGCCGACGCCGCGTTCATCACCTTCCTCTCCGGGCTGTGCAGCCCGGCCTTCACGGCGACCCAATACGCGCTGCTTTCCTCGCTCGCCGCTGTCGGGCTTCGCACGATCGGCGGGCTATCGGGCTTTCTTGCCGCAGCGGTCGGCTGGACCGCGTTCTACGCGATCGCGATGTTCGCCGCGGTGCCGGCCATGTTGCTGATGATCCGCATCCTGCACCGCTACAGGCCCGCGGCGGCGGGTGCGGCCGCCGGCGCGGCGGCCGCGTGAGACGCCGCGGGTAGCCAGACTCGCACCGTTGTGCCGCGCCCGACCTCGCTCTCGATTGCGAGCCGCCCGCGATGGCGGTTGACGATGTGCTTGACGATGGCAAGGCCGAGGCCCGTGCCGCCGGTATTTCGCGAACGGGCCTTGTCCACGCGGTAGAAGCGTTCCGTCAGGCGCGGCAGGTGCTCGGCCGCGATGCCGGGGCCATCGTCGGCCACCTCCAGAACCACAGCCGATGCCTGCCCGGCCGGGCCGCCGGGCTGGGCGCGGACCGTGATTGCTCCCCCTTCCCGGCCATAGCGCAGCGCGTTGTCGAGCAGGTTCTGGATCACCTGTGCGAGCTGATCGGCGTCGCCCACCACATCAGGCAGGTCCGGCGCGAGGTCGAGGCGGATGCTGACGCGTCGCTCCGGCAAGCGCGGCTCGAAGGCAGCGACCAGCGCCGCGATCAGATCGGCGAGGTCCACCGGCTCCGACGGCGGCTGGTGTTCGGCCAGCTCGATTCGCGACAGGCTCAGCAGATCGTCGATCAGCCGGTTCATCCGCGCGGCTTGCTGCGCCATGATCTCCAGGAATCGCTGCTGGGCCGGCGGATCGCTGGCGGCCGGGCCGCGCAGCGTGTCGATGAAGCCGATCAAGGAGGCGAGCGGGGTGCGTAGCTCATGGCCCGCGTGAGCCACGAAGTCGGCCCGCATCCGCTCCACCGCACGCTCCCGCGTGCGGTCGGAGAGCACCATCACGAGGCAGCCGCCGTCGCTCATTGGCGGGCTGATCGGGACCACATGCGCCCGCACCTCGCGCCGCACCGGGACCGGCAGGGTGAGGTCCGCGCTCTGCGGCGCCTGCGCCGCCATGGCGCGCTCCGCCGCCGCCCGGAGCTGCGGGTTGCGAAGCACGGAGGGGATGTCGGCGCCGAAAGCCGCGCGCGCAGCCTCGTTGATGCGGCGCACCGCGCGGGTCTGATCGAGCACGATCACCGGATCCGGCAGCCGCTCCAAGACTGCCCCGTCCGTGCCGCGCATGGCCTCGATCTGCGCGGTGCCGCGGGCGAGCAGCCCCTGGAGTCGCGCGGTCTCGGCGCGCTCCCGGCGGAGTTTCGCGAGCAGGCGCAGCGCGATTGCCGCCAGGGCGGCGGCCAGCGCGGCGAGCACGGCGAGCGCGAGCGGATCGTCCACCGAAGGACAGGACATCCCTCGGCCCGTGGTTGTCCAGAGGGATCGAAGGACACTATCTGAGGGCCATGACCAAGGAGCCGCGCGTGGTCTGGCTGCTGCGCCGCGCCGACGACGCGCTGGTGCTGGGGCACCGTTTGTCGGAATGGTGCGGCCATGCGCCGATGCTGGAGGAGGACCTGGCGCTGGCGAACATCGCGCTCGACCAGATCGGGCTGGCGCGCGCGCTGTATCAGGAGGTCGGGGCGGCGCTGGGGCGCGACGAGGACCAGCTCGCCTATCTGCGCGGCGAGCGCGACTATCTGAATCTGCTGATCGTCGAGCAGCCGAACGGGGATTTCGCGCGAACGATCGTGCGCCAGTTGCTCTACAGCGCGGTGATGGCGCCGTTCTGGCGGCTGGCGTCCAGTTCCACTGATGCCGCCATCGCCGCCGTCGCGGCGAAAGCCGAGAAGGAGGCCGCCTACCATCTGCGCCATGCGGCGGAATGGACGGTTCGGCTGGGCGACGGCACCGATGAGAGCCGTCGGCGCACCGAAGCGGCGCTCGACTGGCTCTGGCGCTTCACCGACGAGATGTTCGCCGACGACGACGTGGAGCGGGCGATGGTCGCCGACGGTGCGGCGCCCGATCTGGCCTCGGTGCGCGGCGAATGGGAGCGGACGGTGGGCAATGTGCTCGCGCGGGCGACCCTGGCGCGTCCCGAGCCGGGCTTTCCGCGCAGCGGCGGCCGGCAGGGACGGCACGGCGAGGAGCTCGGCCACATGCTCGCCGAAATGCAGCACCTCCAGCGCGCCTATCCGGGGGCGACATGGTGAATGAAGCGGCGCTGACCGCGCGGGCGGCGGAGGTGGCCGCCGTGGTGCCCGATCCGGAATTGCCGTTCCTTACCATCGGCGAGCTCGGCATGGTGCGCGGCGCGGCGGCGAAGGACGGCGCGATCGAGGTGGCGCTCAGCCCGACCTATATCGGCTGCCCCGCGACAAGGTTGATCGCGGAGGAAGTTGCGTCGGCCCTTGAGCGGGCAGGGATCGGCGGGGCGCGGGTGCGGACCGTGCTGGCGCCGGCCTGGACGACGGACTGGATCACCGAGGCGGGGCGGGAAAAATTGGCGGCGCACGGCATCGTGCCGCCACCGCTCGGCGCCGCGCGCGCCGCACTGTTCGAGCGCCCGGCCCTGCGCTGCCCCGCCTGCGGCGGCACGCGGACGGAACTGCTGAGTGCGTTCGGTACCACGCCCTGCAAGGCGCTGCACCGGTGCCTCGACTGCGCCGAGCCGTTCGAGGCGTTCAAGTGCCTCTGAACCCGGTGGCGGAGGCGGCGATGTGAGTAGCTACCTCACCCCATGCCCCGTCTGCGGCGCGTGTTTCGGCAGATGCCGGCCGCGCTCGAACACTGCGAGGCTGTCATAGAAGTGCATCGACAGGGTTGACCGCGTGAAGTCGGTCGGTCGCACCGCGCCGCGGCTCAGGTCGGCGTTCAGCTCGTCGAGTAGCGCCTTGCAGAGCTCCAGGAAGCTGCCTTCGCGCCGCAAGCCGCCGCCGAATTCCGGCCAGTAGCAGGCGTGCAGATCCTCGACGAGGTAAGCGCCGTTGCGGTCCATCCGCGGATACAGGTGCCGGAACGTCGCCGTCATGTGCTGCATGACATGCGTACCGTCGTCGATGACAATATCAGGCGAGCCGAACTCAGCGAGCACGCGGTCGAGGAACGCGGCGTCGGCCTGATGGCCGATCCGCACCGCGATCTGCGGCTCCTCGAAATCCGCGCAGTCGGTGCGAATGTCGAGGCCGACGATCTGCGCGTAGGGGCCGAGCCAGCGTTTCCACATTTGCAGCGACCCGCCCTCGCCCGCGCCGATCTCGATCAGCAGGCAGGGGCGATTCTTGTAGCGGGCCAGATGCCGCTCATAGGCCGGAAAGAAGTGCGTCCATTTATGGATCAGGCGCTGGTCGTTCGTCAGGAAGTCCGACCACAGGCTCATCAGGCGGCGCTCCGGTTTGCACCTAGCGCGGCAAGCACGGAATCGCAGATATGCGCGACCGCCTGCTCGGAGAGATCGGCGTGCATCGGTAGCGCGAGGATGCGCTGGGCGAGCGATTCCGACACCGGCAGCGCCGCGCCGTCGTGGTGCGGCGCGTAGGCCGGTTGCAGGTGCAAGGGGCGCGGATAGTAGATCGCCGTCGGCACGCCGCGCGCACGCAAACCGGACAGCACCTGGTCGCGGCTGGCCGCATCGGGCAGCAGGATCGAATAGATCGCCCAGGCAGCGGTGCTGTCCGGCACCCGCGCGGGTACCTGCACCGCGCCCGCGAGGCGGCGGTCGTAGAGGCGCGCCACTTCCTCGCGGCGCGCCAGCTCCTCCTCGAACACCGTTAGCTTCGCGAGCAGCACGGCGGCCTGAATGGAATCGAGGCGGCCATTCATGCCGGTGCGCAGCACCTCGTAGCGCGTGGCGCCCTCGCCGTGCGTGCGGAGACTGCGGTAGAGCGCGGCGCGCTCGGCGCTGTCGGTGAACATCGCCCCGCCGTCGCCATAGCCGCCGAGCGGCTTGGAGGGGAAGAAGCTGGTGACGGTGGCCTCCGCCGCGGCGCCGAGGCGCTTGCCCCCGAGCGCGCAGCCGAAGCTCTGCGCGAGATCGTCCAAGGCGAATAGCCCCTCGCGCGCGGCGATGGCGCGCAGCGCCGGCCAGTCCGCCGGCTGGCCGAACAGATCGACGCCGATCAGCGCGCGCGGGCGCAGCCTGCCCGCGCGGCGCACCTCGCTGATGCGTGCCTCCAGATGCGCGGGATCGATCTGGAAGCTGGCGGGATCGACATCGACGAACACCGGCGTGGCACCGAGCACGAGCGGCACCTCGGCGGTCGCGGTGTAGGTGAAGGCGGGGAGGAACACCGCGTCGCCGCGGCCGATGCCTTCGGCCATCAGCGCGATCTGGAGTCCGTCGGTGCCGCTGCTGACGCCGACGCAATGGCGCGCGCCGCAGAACGCGGCGAGCTTTTCCTCGAGCTCGGCGACCTCGGGGCCGAGGATGAACTGGCAATGCGCAAGCACCGCCTCGAGGCGCCGCCGCAACTCCGGTTCGATGCGCTTCTGCTGGGCCTTGAGGTCGAGGAAAGGGATCGCCGGCTGCGCGGCGGCATTGCTCATGTGCGCGTCACCATGGGAACGGCTCCGTCGGCGTTGTGCTCGAATTCCGGCACGAGCCGGCCGAGAAGGGTCAGGGCGAGCCGTTCCTGCCCGCCGCGGCAGGCGGCGGCAAGCTCCTCGATCGCGCGTCCGACGAATGCCGGGTCTGCCGTGCGCGGGGCGGCCATCAGCAGGCCGGCATAGGGGGTGGGCTTCGGCGGCTCCTTGCCGTGAAACAGCTCCTCATAGAGCTTCTCGCCAGGGCGCAGGCCCGTGAACTGGATCCGCACGTCCACATCGGGCCGCAGCCCGGCGAGGCGGATCATTTGCCGCGCGAGATCGACGATCTTCACCGGCGCGCCCATGTCGAGCACGAAGATGCCGCCCTGCGCCGCTTCGGGGAGCCCGGCGGCGGCCGTGCCGACGACGCTTGCCTGCAAGACGAGGCCCACCGCCTCGCGCACGGTCATGAAATAGCGCCGCATGTCGGGGTGCGTGACCGTCAGCGGTCCGCCGCGCTCGAGCTGGCGCTGGAACAGCGGCACCACCGAGCCGGTGCTGCCGAGCACGTTGCCGAAGCGCACGGTGACGCAGCGCATCCCCGCGCCCCCCTTCTGCGCGGCGATGTCGAGCGCCTGGCAGTACATCTCGGCGAGGCGCTTGGAGGCGCCCATGACGCTGGTGGGGTTCACCGCCTTGTCGGTGGAGATGAAGACCATCGCCGCCGCGCCCACCGCGCGGGCGGCGTCGGCCACGTGGCGCGTTCCAGCGACGTTCGTCAGCAGCCCGTCGAGCGGGTTCGCCTCCACCATCGGCACGTGCTTGAGCGCGGCGGCGTGGAACACAAGCTCAGGGCGGAGGCGATCGAAAATGTCACGGATGCGTCGCTCGTCGCGAATGTCGGCAAGCAGCGCGCGGCGCGGCACCGCCGGATTCTGCTCGGCCAGTTCGAGCTCGATCTGCCAGAGCGCGTATTCGCCGTTATCCAGCAGGATCAGCAGCTCCGGCCCGAGCCCGGCGATCTGGCGGGCAAGCTCGCTGCCGATGGTGCCGCCCGCGCCGGTGACGATCACCCGCCTGCCCTGGATCAGCCGCGCCATGCCCTCGCGGTCGAGCGGCACCTGCGGGCGGTTCAGCAGATCCTCGATGGCGACCGGGCGGAGATCGATCGGCTTGGGTTCGGCGGTGTCGAGCGCCGTGAGGCGCGGCGCCTGACGCACGGCCATGCCGTAGCGCTCGGCTTCTTCCAAGAGCGCGGCGAGGCGGCTGCCGATCAGGTCGGGTGACACGAGCACGAGCAGGCGGGGCAGCCGGCCTGCCTCGTGGAGGCGGGCGAGAACGGCGGCGGCGTCGTCCACGGTGCCGAGGATCGGACGGTTCTGGATGCGCCGTCCCGGCTGGCGGGCACCGAGGGCGAGCAGGCCCGCGACGCGGAGCGAGGGCTCCCGCTCTCTCCGGAGCGCCTGAAGAAACAGGTCCGCGTCCTCAACAGCCCCGGCGAGAAGGGCGGTGCCCTCGGCGCGGGCCTCGCCGGCGGGGGGGCCGGGCAGGGCCTCGCGGGCCTGAAGAGCAAGGCGCGGTGCGGCGAGCAGGGCGAAGAGGGCGAGCGCGAACACGGCCGGGAGGGCTGGGTTGGGCAGGCCGAGCCCGGTGGTGGCGGCGGCGAGGATGGCGGCGGCGCCGACGCTCGCCCCGGCGAGATGGAGGAGATCGGAGGGGCCGGCGAAGCGCCAATACTGGCGGTGCAGGCCAAAGGGCAGCCCGGCCAGCACCAGCCCGGCCGCCCCGGCGGCGACCGGCCAAAGGGGTTCGAGCGCGGGCGCGGCCGGGGCGGCGATCCAACGCGCCAGCGGCACGGCCAGCGCGGCGAGCGCGCCGTCGAGCACGACATTGGCGGCGATCTTCAGCGTGGGCCGGGCGGGCATCGGCCCCGTATAGCCAGGGGCAGCGTTCTTGCGCGAGTGCCGCGCTAGGCGTGGCACCCCCACGCATTGTCATGGCCGGGCAAAGCCCAGGCATGACGACAACAGCCGCCGGCCGACAGTTCCCGCGCGGGGCTACTTGGCGGGGGCGGGTTCCGGTTCCTCCACCTCGGGCGATGCCGCCGCCGCTGCGGGGACGGCGGCGGGTTCGTCGGCGACGGCGCGGAGCGCCTGGCGGGCTCGATGCAGCGCGACCGAAGGGGCGTCGTCGGAGTCGAGCGCCAGCACGACCAGCGAGCGGGCGGTCACGAGATAGTCCTCGCCCGTCCGCACCTCGAGCGCGCCGACCGCTTCCGGCAGGTTGGTATCCAGCAGCCGCCGCCAGCGCGTGCCGCCGACCACGGCGGGGATGCGGAAGTTCACGACGTCATGGTGGGCGTTGAAGATGATGAGCGCGGTTGCATCCAGCGACGGGCGCTTGATCCCGGTGGCTTGCGCGCGGCCGTCGAGCAACATGCCGAGGCAGCGGGCGGAAGGGTCGTTCCATTGTTCGTCGCCCATGTCGGTCGCCGCCGGCGTCAGCCAGCGCACGTCGCTCACGTCGAGGTCCGGGTTGTATGCGCCGGTGAGGAAGCGGTTGCGGCGCAGGATCGGGAAGGCGTTGCGGACGGCGGTCAGCCGGCGCACGAAGTCGATCAGCAGCCGGTTATATTCGTCGATCTCCCAGTTCACCCAGCTGATCTCGTTGTCCTGGCAATACGCGTTGTTGTTGCCCTGCTGGGTGCGGCCGAATTCGTCGCCCGCCAGGATCATCGGCGTGCCCTGCGCCATCAGCAGCGTCGCCAGCAGGTTGCGCTTCTGCCGGTCGCGCAGATCGGCGATCTCGGGATCGTCCGTCGGACCCTCGGCGCCGTGGTTCCAGGAATGGTTGTTGTCGGTGCCGTCGCGATTCTCTTCGCCGTTCGCCTCATTGTGCTTGTGGTTGTAGGAAACGAGGTCGTGCAGCGTGAACCCGTCGTGGGCGGTGACGAAATTGACGCTCGCCCACGGTTTGCGCCCGCGCTTGTTGAACGCGTCGGCCGAGGCGGCTAGGCGGGTGGCGAGGTCGGGCAGCTTGCCCTCATCGCCCTTCCAGTATTCCCGCACCGTGTCGCGGAACTTGTCGTTCCACTCCGCCCAGCCGGGCGGGAAACCGCCGACCTGATAGCCGCCGGGGCCGATGTCCCAAGGTTCGGCGATCAGCTTCACCTGCGAGAGCACCGGATCCTGCGCGCAGGCATCGAGAAAGCCGTTGCTCTGAGCGAAGCCGCCCGGTTCGCGGCCGAGGATGGTGCCGAGGTCGAAGCGGAACCCGTCCACGTGCATCTCGGTCACCCAGTAGCGGAGCGAGTCCGTCACCATCTGCAGGACCCGCGGATGGTCGGTGTTGAAGGTATTCCCGGTGCCGGTATCGTTGATGTAGTACCGCTTCTGCTCGGGCAGCAGCCGGTAATAGGAAGCGTTGTCGATGCCGCGGAAGGAGAGCGTGGGTCCGCGTTCGTTGCCCTCGGCGGTGTGGTTGTAAACAACGTCGAGGATCACCTCGAGCCCGGCATCGTGCAGGCGTGCGACCATCTCCTTGAATTCGGAAAACACGAAGCTCGGGATGGCGGCATAGCGCGGATCGGGGGCGAAGAAGCCAATCGTGTTGTAGCCCCAGTAGTTGACTAGCCCCTTCTCGAGCAAATGGCTGTCGTCGACGAAGGTGTGGATCGGCAGCAGCTCGACCGCGGTGACGCCGAGCGAACGGATGTAATCGACAACCTCCTTCTGGCCAAGCCCTGCATAGGTGCCGCGCAGGTTCTCGGGCACCGCGGGATGCAGCTTGGTGTATCCCTTGACGTGCAGCTCGTAGATGACGGTGCGTTCCCATGGCACCTCGGGCCGCCGCTCGCGGCCCCAGGTGAAGGCGGGGTCGATGACGCGGCATTTCGGCATGAAAGGCGCGCTGTCGCGCTCGTCGAAGGTCAGGTCGTCGCCCTCGGCGCCGATCGTGTAGCCAAAGCAGGCGTGATCCCAAGTGAGCCGGCCGATATGCGCCTTGGCGTAGGGATCGAGCAGCAGCTTGCTGGGGTTGAACCGGTGCCCTTCTTCCGGCGCGTAGGGGCCGTGGACGCGGTAGCCGTAGAGCGTGCCGGGCCGGGCGTCCGGCAGGTAGCCATGGAAAATCTCGTTGGTGTATTCGGGGAGTTCGATCCGTTCGGCCTCGCGCTCGCCCGCGTCATCGAACAGGCACAGCTCCACTTTTTCGGCGTGGGCGGAAAACAGGGAGAAATTGACGCCCAGCCCGTCCCAGGTGGCGCCGAGGGGAAACGGCTGACCTTCGCGAAGGCGGGACTTCAGGATCGCAGGCGGCATGAAAAGCTCCTCGGCGCGGCTTAAGGAAAGATAAGCTCGCGGACGGAGCGGGGAGCGCCGATTACGGCTTCTTGAGCCCGCGACGGGGCACAAGCAGGTGGGCAGCGATTTGGGCGGCGGCCCGCTCAGCGGTGGATGATGACGTAGTGGATCGTCAGGTGCAGCGGCACTTCCTCGGCGTGTTCGGAGGAAAGTGGCGGCAGGTGCGCGTTGCGGAACACGGCGATCGCGGCCATGTCCAGCCATTGCGAGCCGGAGCGCGAGACGATCGCGACCTTCTCCACGTCGCCGTTGCGGCGGATCACGAGGTCAAGCCCGACATCGCCCTGCTCGCCGTTCTCCCCGGCCTGCGGCGGGTAATAGGAATGGCGCTCCCACCATGCCTCGAACTCGTTGAACCAGTCGGGGCCGACTTCCTTGCTGTCGGAACGGCCGAAAATCTTCGTTTCCGGTGCGCCGAGCACGCCGTGGCCGAGCGAGAGGTCGATTCCCCGCCCGAGCCGTTCGGGCGCCGGGCGTGAGGAAGGTGCGGCGGGACGGCCGAGTGAGAAATTCATCGGTGGCGGGAACACCGGGCGCGGCGGGGCGAGCGGGCGAGCGGCGGGGCGCGGCGGCGCGGCGGGGGCGGGAGGCGGCGGCAAGGGGATCGCCTGGATCTCGGGCTCGGGCGAGGGCCGCGCCTGGGGCGGGATTGGCGGCGGCGGGGCGGGCTTGGGCTGCGGCGGCGCTGCCTGTTCGGGCCGGGGCTGGGTTTGTGGCTGCGGCGGCACGGCGACCGGTGGCGGCGGGACGGGGGCAGCCTGGGGTTGCGGCTCCGGCTGCGGCGGCGACTCGGGAGTGGCGCGCGAGGGCGCGGACTCGGGCAAGGGCCGGGGCGCGGGCGTGGGCTGCGGGGCGGCGATTTCCGGCTGCTTCGCGCCTCCGCCCTCGAAGATCAGCGGCACCGACACGGGCGGCGACCACTCGGGCTGCTCGATCTGCCGGTGCGCGAGCAGGATGGCGGCGGCCAGCAGCACCAGGTGGAGCAGCGCCGAAACGGTGACGGAGGGCGCGAGCCGCCCGCGTCGCTCGCGGTCGTTGCGGCCGAAGCCGTTGGCAGTAAGGGCCTTCGCGCTGCTCATGTTCCGCGGCGGCTATAGCCGCTCGTAGCGGGCGTTGTCTTGCGCGGGGATCGGTGTTTCGCTCCGGGCATGGACGCGATTGACGCCGAGCTGTTCCGCAATGCGCTCGCCGCAATCGGCGACGAGATGGTGCTGACCATCTACCGCACCGCCTATTCCGGGGTGCTGAAGAACATCATGGACTACAGCGCCGCGCTGTGCGACGCCGAGGGGCGGCTGGTGGCGCAGGGCCTCAGCCTGCCGGGGCATCTGTGCAGCATTCCGGTGGCGCTGAAGGCGGCACTCGCGCGGTTCGGGACAGACATCGCCGAAGGCGACGTGCTGATCCTGAACGACCCTTACGAGGGCGGGATGCATCTGCCGGACATTTTCCTGTTCCGACCGGTGTTCGCCAACGGGCGCGTGCTCGCCTGGGCGGCGACGATCTGCCACCACACCGACGTCGGCGGGCGCGTGCCGGGCTCCAATGCTTCCGACAGCACCGAGATCTTTGCCGAGGGGCTGCGGATTCCGCCGCTCAAGCTCTATGAGCGCGGCCAGCCGAACCCGACCCTGTTCCGTATAATCGAGCGCAATGTGCGCCTGCCGGGCCGCGTGTTCGGCGATCTGCGGAGCCAGCTTGCCGCCTGCGAGATCGCCGCGCGCGGGATGGCGGAATTGGTGGCGCGGCATGGCTCCGACGGCGTGGCGCGCGGGATGGCGGAGGCGCTCGATTACAGCGAGCGGCTGACGCGCGCGTGCCTTGCCGAGCTGCCGGACGGCGAGGCGAGCTTCACCGACTGGATCGACGACGACCAGATCGACGCTGGCGTGCCGATCCGGCTGGTCTGCACCGTCCGCAAGCAGGGCGAACAGATGACGTTCGACTGGACGGGCAGCGCCGCGCAAGTAAAAGGGGCGATCAACAACACCTGGAGCTACACGGCGGCGGCGAGCTACACGGCGGCCAAATGCGTGATGTCGGTGAACATGCCGAACAATGACGGCGTGTTCCGCGCGATCAGCGTGATCGGGCCGCCCGGCACCATCACCAACGCGCTGCCGCCTGCCGCCTGCGCGGCGCGCGGGCTGACCGGCTTCCGCTGCGCCGACACCGCCTTCGGTGCGCTGGCGATGCTGTATCCCGACCGCGTTTTCGCCGCCTCGGACGGCGGCAATACGGGGGTCACGGTGGGCGGCTACGACGCCGCGCGGCGGCCGTTTATTTATGTGGACTTCCTTTCCTCGGCGTGGGGCGCCCGGCCTTGGGCGGACGGACTCGAGGGCAACACGACGATGTTCGCCAACATGGCGAGCTTCAGCGTGGAGATGATCGAGGCGGAATATCCGCTGGAGGTGCTGGACAACAACTTCATCCCCGATACCGGCGGAGCGGGGAAATACCGCGGCGGCGTGGCGACGCGGCGCACCTGGCGGATGCTTGCCGATGAAGGCATCTTGCAGGTGCGCGCCGACCGCCAGACGCACCGGCCCTATGGGCTTGCGGGCGGCGGGCCGGGCGCGGCGGGGCGCAACGTGCTCAACCCCGGGCCGGGCGAGCAGCGGCTGCACGCCAAGATCACCCGCACCTTCCGCAAGGGCGAGGTGTTCCGCCACGATCTGCCGGGTGGCGGCGGCTGGGGCGATCCGGTGACGCGCGATCTGGCCCTGGTGGCCAAGGATTTGCGCGACGGGCTGGTGACGATCGAAGGTGCCGCGCGCGATTATGGCGTGGTGGCGCAGGGCGACCCGCCGCAGATCGACGCGGCGGCCACGGCGGCGCTGCGGGCGGAGCGGCTGCGCGCGCGCGGCTGATACGGTTCTTTGACGGGGAGCTGCGGGAGGCGCGAGACTGCCCCTGCTGATGGAACGCCCGATCCAGCCCGTATGGAACGATGTGACTCGCGCCTCGCTGGCGGTGATGTTCATCGCCGGGCTGGCTTTGGCCTCGTTCTGGGTGATGCGCCCGTTCGTCGCGGCGATCGTCTGGGCGGTGACCCTGGTGGTCGCCACCTGGCCGATCATGCTGCAAGTGGAGCGCCGCCTTGGCGGGCGACGGTGGCTCGCGGTGACGGTGATGACGGTTGGACTGGTCATGATCGTCATCGTGCCCTTCTGGCTGGCCGTCAACGTCATCATCGCCAAAGCCGGGCTCATGGTGGAATTCGTCCAATCGCTCGACACGTTCCGTGTGCCGGGGGCGCCGGGCTGGCTGGCCGGCGTGCCGTTGTTCGGCGACGGCGCGGCCGCCGCCTGGAACAGCGTCAGCAATCTCGGCCTGCGCGATCTGGCGCCCGACCTCACGCCCTATCTCGGGCAGGCGGCGCGGTTCCTGGTTTCCCTGCTGGGCGGGGTCGGCATCGCGTTCGTGCAGTTCCTCATGACCGTGGTGATCGCCGCGATCATGTACGCGCATGGCGAAGCGGGTGCGGCGCTGGTGCGTCAGTTCGGCCGGCGGCTCGGCGGGCCGCGCGGCGAGGAGGCGGTGCTGCTGGTCGCGCGCGCGATCCACGGCGTCGCGCTCGGCGTGGTCGCCGCCTCGCTCCTCCAGGCGGTCATCGGCGGCGTTGCGTTCGCGATCGTGCAAATGCCGTTCACCGCTGTGCTGACGGCCCTGCTGTTCTTCGCCTGCGTGATCCAGATCGGGCCGGGGATTGTGCTCATTCCGGCGGTGATCTGGATGTTTTGGTCCGGACGAACCGTGCACGGGACGGTATTGCTGGTTGCCACGGTGATCGTTCTGGTGACGGACAACGTGGTGCGGCCGCTGCTCATGAAGCGCAGCGCGCAACTGCCGCTGGTGCTGATCCTGGCCGGCGTCCTGGGCGGGCTTTCGGCGTTCGGCTTGGTCGGCATTTTCGTCGGGCCGACCGTGCTGGCGGTTAGCTACACCTTGCTGCGGGCGTGGATGGCCGATGCCCCGGCGGCGCTGCCGGGGGCGGAGGTGAGGGCGGAGGTCGCCGCGCCGCCGGCTGCGGCGCGCTAATCGGGATCAGGCGTTGGCCGGCAGCAGCTGATGCAAGCGCGATCCGCCCCGTTCTCCGAATGCCTTGCCGGCGCGCGCGAGATCTATCCGCTCGCCATCGGCGTGCTGGTGTACGGCCTCGCTTTCGGACTGCTCGCGTCGCAGGCGGTGTTCGGGGCGGGGCAGCTCGGGGTGATGGGCGCATTGGTGTTCGCGGGCGGGGCGCAGATTCTCGCCACGCAGCGGCTGGTGGCGGGCGCGGGAGCGGCGGCGGCGCTGCTGGCGGGGCTCGCGCTCAATCTGCGGCTGTTGCTGATCACCGGCTCGATCCGCGAGGTCTATGCGGGGCGGCCCTGGTGGCAACTCGCGCTCGGCGCGCACATGACGACCGACGAGAACTGGGCGCTGATGCTGGCCGAACGCGCCAAAGGACGTGCTCTCGGCTACTGGTATCTGGTTGGTGGCGGGCTGTGCCTGATTTCCGTTTGGTGCGCGGCGACCGTTTGCGGCCTGATGTTCGCCCGCGCGCTGCCGGAACCAAGTTCGCTCGGCATGGACTTCGCCTTCACCGCCGCCTTCATCGCCATCGCGCGCTCGCTCTGGCGCGGGCGTGCGGATTGGCTGCCGTGGGCGGTCGCGGCGGGGACCGTGGCGGTTGCGATCGGAACCGGATGGATCGGTGCCTCCTGGGCGCTGATCCTGGGCGGCGTGCTGGGCGCGGCGGCGGCGGGTGCGGCGGGCCGTGGATAGGAACTGGACGGTGATCGCAGGGCTCGCCGCGGGGACGCTCGCGATCCGGCTTTCCGGCGTGCTGGTGGGTCAGCGCCTGCCGCGTTCAGGCGCGTGGGCGCGGGCGTTGCATGCGCTACCGGGTTGCTTGGTGGTGTCTCTGGTGGCGGTGTCGCTGATGGCGGGCGGGCCGCGCGAATGGGCGGCGGGCGCGGTCGCGGCGGCGGTGGCGATCCTCACGCGGAACTTGCCTGCGACGATGGCGGCGGGGATCGCGGCGATCTGGGTGCTGCGGCATGTGGGGTAGGCGCGATGGACCCTTCCCCCTGACCCCCTCCCGCGAGGGAAGGGAGGGCTCTAGCTTGGCGTTGGTGGCATAGACTGTGCGGAGCAGGGGCGGAGGATCGCCATGCAAGACGGCGCGCGCGAGAATGACCGCGAGGAAGTGGCCGGGCGGGCGGAGCGCGCGGGGAGCGCATGACCCTGCGGATCGGCATCGATATCGGCGGCACGTTCACCGACCTCGTGGCGATCGACGGGGAGCGCGTGCGGACGCACAAGATCGCCTCCACGCCACACGACTACACGGAAGGGATCGCGGAAGGATTGCGCGCGCTCCTGGATATGCCGGTGCGCGAGGTGCTGCACGCGACGACCATCGGCTCCAACGCGATCCTGGAGGGCAAGGGTGCCCGCACGGGGCTGATCACGACGGCGGGCTTTCGCGACACGCTGGAGATTCGCGACCTGCGGATGCCGCGGCTCTACGACATGGCGTGGGAGAAGCCGAAGCCGCTGGTCGAGCGGCGCTTGCGGACGGAAGTGATTGAGAAGATACGCCATGACGGCACGGTTGCCGTGCCACTCGACCGAACGAGCGCGGCCGCGGCGATCGCGCGGTTGCAGGAGGAACGGGTAGAGAGCGTGGCGGTGTGCCTGCTGCACAGCTACGCCAATCCGGCGCACGAGCGTGAGCTGGCGGCGATGGTGCGCGCGGCGATGCCGGCAGCGGCGCTTTCCGTGAGCCACGAAATCCTGCCGGAGATCCGGGAATACCCGCGCACCAGCACCACCGTGATCAACGCCTATGTGCAACCGGTAGTGCGCGCCTATCTGACCGAACTGGCCGCGCGGCTGCGGGCGATGGGGATCGAGGCGCCGCTGCGCCTGATGCAATCGAACGGCGGGCTCGCCGCCGCCGCGTTCGCTGCCGAACAGCCGGCGCGCATCGTGGAAAGCGGGCCGGCGGCGGGCGTGGTGGGTGGCGCGGTGCTGGCGGCGCGGCTGCACGAGAAGCGGGTGATTACGTTCGATATGGGCGGCACCACCGCCAAGGCGGGGCTCGTCGAGGACTTCCGGCCGGCACGCACCGAGGCGCTGGAGGTGGGCGCGGGTGTGATGGCGGGGTCGCGGCTGCTCGTCGGCGCCGGCTACATGCTGAAGCTGCCGGCGATCGACCTCGCGGAGGTGGGCGCGGGCGGCGGCAGCCTGTGCCGGCTGGATCGCGCGGGCGCGCCGAAAGTTGGTCCGGAGAGCGCAGGCGCCGATCCCGGGCCGGTGTGCTACGGCCGCGGCGGCACCGTGCCAACAATTACCGATTGCAACCTGGTGCTCGGCTATCTCGATCCCCAAGGGCTCGTCGGCGGGGCGCTACGCGTCGATGCCGAGGCGGCGCGCGCGTCGGTGGCGCGCGAGCTTGCCGCGCCGATGGGTTGCTCGGTCGAGGAGGCTGCCTGGGGGATGCTACGGGTGGCGACGGCGAACATGATGCGGGCGATCCGCGCCGTTTCGGTGGAGCGCGGGCGCGATCCGCGCGGCGCGGCGCTACTGGCGTTCGGCGGCAACGGCCCGCTGTTCGCCGCCTGGATCGCCGCCGAACTGGGGATCGCGCGCATCATCGTCCCGCCCATGCCGGGCGTGTTCAGCGCCTTCGGGCTCTTGGTTGCGGAGAGCGAGCACCACGCGTCGCAAAGCTTGCGGATGCAACTGGACGCGCCGGATGCGGAGGCTGTGCAGGCGGTGCTCGAGGCGCTCGCCGCGCAGGGCGCGGCGCGGCTGGAAGGGGAGGGGTTCGCGCCCGCGCAGCGGCGCTTCGCCCGCAGCGCGATGGTTCGCTATGTCGGGCAATCGAGCGAGATCGCGGTGGCACTGCCCGAGGGCGATGCGCCCGCGCTGCTCGCCGCGCTGCCCGCGCTGTTCGGCGCCGAGCATGAACGCACCTACGGGTTTCGCGCGCCCCTCGGGGAGCCGGTCGAGCTGATGGGGCTATCGGTGGTGGCCTCGGGCGTGCCCGAGCGGCCCCGGCTGCCCGATGCGGTAGCGCCCGCACGCTGCGTGGTTCCAGAGCGCCGGCGCGCCTGGTTTCCGGACGGCGGCTGGCGCGAGACCGAGGTGGTGGACCGCGCCGGGCTTGCCGCCCGTCCCCGCCGCGGCCCGCTCATCATCCAGGAATACGACGCGACCTGCCTCGTGCCGGCGGGGGCGCGGGCGGAGGTGGATGGGTTCGGGGCGGTGCGGATTTTTTGTACCGGGTGCGCGGCGCGGACGGGGGAAAACGTACTGGGTTAGGGCGCGCGAGCGCGGGTTTTGTACCGGGTGTCGGGCCGCGGCGCGCGATTCCGTACCGGGTGTTCGCCGCGCGGCGCACGGGTTGTACCGGGTCAGAGCAGCACGAGATCGTCGCGGTGGATCATCTCGTCGCGGCCGCGCCAGCCGAGGATGCGCTCGATCTCCTCGGACCGGTGCCCGGCGATGCGGGCCGCGTCCTCGCTCGCATAGGCCGAAAGCCCGCGCGCCAGCGCCGCTCCGTCCGGGCCGCGCACCAGCACCGGATCGCCGCGCTCGAACCGGCCTTCGACCGCACGGACCCCAGCGGGGAGCAGGGAGCGCCCAGCAGCCAGCGCCCGGGCGGCGCCGGCGTCCACGACCAGCGTCCCGAGCGGGGCGAGGCTGCCCGCGATCCACCGCTTGCGTGCCGACCGGCCCTCGGGTGCGGGCAGGAACCAGGTGCAGCGAGCGCCTTCCAGCAGGGCGGTGAGCGGGCGGTCGGTGCGGCCCTGGGCGATCGCCATGGCGCAGCCGGCCCCTGTGGCGATGCGGGCCGCCTCCAGCTTGGTCCGCATCCCGCCCGAGGAGTAGCCGGGCGGCGGATCGCCGCCCATCGCCTCGATCTCTTGCGTCAGGGCGTCCACGATGGGGATGTGGCGGGCGGCCTGGTCGCGCTTGGGGTCGGCCGTGTAGAGCCCGTCGATGTCGGAGAGCAGAATCAACAGGTCGGCCTCGATCATCCCTGCGACCCGGGCGGCGAGCCGGTCGTTGTCGCCATAGCGGATTTCGGCGGTGGCCACGGTATCGTTCTCGTTGATCACCGGCACGCAGCCGAGGCCGAGCAGGGTGGCGAGCGTGGCGCGGGCATTGAGGTAGCGGCGGCGGTCCTCGGTGTCCTCCAAGGTCAGGAGAAGCTGGGCGGCGGTGAGGCCCTCGGCCGAGAGCGCCTCGGTCCAGGCCTGGGCGAGCCTGATCTGGCCGACGGCCGCCGCCGCCTGCTTTTCCTCCAGCCGCAGCCGCCTCTGGGTCAGCCCGAGGGCGCGGCGGGCGAGCGCGATGGCGCCGGAGGAGACGACGACGACCTCGGCGCCGCGAGCGCGAAGGGCGGCGATGTCGCCGGCGATGCCGGCAAGCCACGCGGCGCGCGGGGCGCCTTTGGCCGGATCGACGAGGAGCGCGCTGCCGATCTTGACGACGAGGCGGGTTGCGTCGGCGAGGGCGGGGACCGGGGCGCCCGCACCCCTCACCCTGCCTCTCCCCTCTCCCGCTGGTGCGGGCGAGGGGAGAGGGGGTTCCGAGCGGCGCGGGCCGGTCATCGCTAGGCGGCCCGGTCCTGGCGGGCAGCTTCGATGGCGGCGGCGAGGGCGCGCAGTACCTCGGGCACGCCCTGGCCAGTGGTGGCGGAGAGCAGCATCACGGGACGGCCCGAGGCGCGGGCCAGCGCGGCGCGGCGCGCGGCGGCCTCGCGCGGGGTCATGGCGTCGGCCTTGTTCAGCCCGATGATCTCCGGCTTTCCGGGGAGCCCCGCGCCGTAGGCGGCAAGTTCAGCCCGGACGGTGCGCCAAGCCTGCACCACATCGCCGGCGGCGCCGTCGATCAGATGCAAGAGGGCGGCGGTGCGCTCGACATGGCCCAGGAAGCGGTCACCGAGGCCCGCGCCCTCATGGGCGCCTTGGATCAGGCCGGGGATGTCGGCCAGCACGAATTCCTGCGCGGCGGACAGGCGCACGACGCCGAGCTGGGGATAGAGCGTGGAGAACGGGTAGTCGGCGATCCTGGGCCGGGCGGCGGAGGCGGCGGCGAGCAGGGTCGATTTGCCGGCGTTGGGGAGGCCGACCAAGCCCGCGTCGGCGATCAGCTTCAGGCGCAGCCAGACCCAACGCTCCTCCCCCGGCCAGCCCTTGTCGGCCCGGCGCGGGGCGCTGTTGGTGGCCGATTTGTAGTGGGCGTTGCCGAAGCCGCCATCGCCGCCGCGCAGGAGCGTGATGCGCTGGCCGGGGCGGGTCAGGTCGGCGAGCTTCGTCTGCCGGTCATCGTCCAGCACCTCGGTGCCGACGGGAACCTTGATGACAACCGGGGGCGCATTGGCCCCGGTGCGGTCCGAGCCCGCCCCGTTGCCGCCCTTCCTGGCCCGGAAATGCTGAGTGTAGCGGAAGTCGATCAGCGTGTTCAGGTTGGGCACGGCCTCGAGCACGATGTCGCCGCCCCGCCCACCATTGCCGCCGTCCGGGCCGCCGAACTCGAGATACTTCTCGCGCCGGAACGCCACCACACCGTCGCCGCCGTCGCCCGAGCGGAGGTAGATCTTGGCTTGGTCGAGGAATTTCATGGGCGGGGATCCCCCCTCACCCTAACCCTCGCCCCGAAGGGAGAGGGGACTACGAAGGGTCGGGTGGCGGGCAGCGGGCAGCGGGTAAGGCTATTCCGCCGCCTTCTGCGCAGGGACGACGGAGACATGCACCCGGTCGCCCGCCTTGCGGCGGAACTCCACCTTGCCGTCGATCAGGGCGAAGATCGTGTGGTCGCGGCCGAGGCCGACATTCTGGCCGGGCCGCCACTTGGTGCCGCGCTGGCGGACCAGGATGTTCCCCGCGATCACCGCCTCGCCGCCGAACTTCTTGATGCCGAGGCGGCGGCCCTCGGTATCGCGCCCGTTGCGGGACGAGCCGCCCGCCTTCTTGTGGGCCATGTGTCAGACTCCTTCGCTGGGGGCGGCACCCGCCTCATCGGCGGTCTCGCCGGGGGCGGGCGCGGCGGCGCGCAGCACGGCGCCGTTCGCGCCGGTGATGCGCATCACGCGCAGCACGGTGACGGGTTGACGATGGCCGTTCTTGCGGCGGCTGTTCTTCCGGCGGCGCTTCTTGAAGATAATCACCTTGTCGAGCCGGTCCTGCGCGATCACCCTGGCGGTGACCGAGGCGCCCCCGACCACCGGGGCGCCGAGCGTCAGCCCGTCGGCGTCGCCCACCGCCAGCACGTCGGTAAAGGTGATGGTCGCGTCAGGCGCGGCTTCCAGCTTCTCGACCTTCAGCACCGCGTTGGGGGTGACGCGGTACTGCTTTCCGCCCGTGCGGACGACTGCGAACATCGGAGCGTTCCCAAGAAATACGGCGGCGGCCGGGTGGCCGGCCGCCGAGGAGGCGGGTTTAACGGCGCGGCCGGGCGGGTGTCAACGGCACCCGACGGGCTGCGCACCGCGATGGGTGCGCATGCCGCTCCCGCATGATCGCGGCGGCGGCGGCGTCCATGTCCGCCTGCGTCGTGGGCGGGCCGCGAGTCCTAGGACGCCCGGCGGCTCCATAACCGCGCCGAGGCGATATCCGCGCCGGCGCGGAGCGCCTGGAGCTTGGCCCAGACCACGTCTTCCGTCACCCAATCGGAGCCGGCAAAGGTGCCGAAGCCGCAATCGGTGCTGGCGATCACCCGCTCGCGGTCGCCGAGCGCGGCCACCACCGCCTCCAGCCGCCGAGCCACGACCTCGGGGTGCTCGACGAAGTTGCTGACCGAGTCGATGACGCCGGGCAGGATCAGCATGTCCTTCGGCGGCGGCACGCGGCGCAGCGCCTCGACCTCGTGCTGGTGGCGCGGGTTGGCCATCTCGATCGAGAGCGCGCCGACCCGGGCCTGGTAGAGCACCGGCAGCAGCGGTTCGAGCGGCATGTCGTGAACATGCGGGCCCTCCCAGTTGCCCCAGCAGACATGCAACCGCGCCCGGTCGGCCGGCAGGCCTTCCAGCGCCGCGTTGACGGCCGCGACATGGATTTCGCAGAGCCGCAGATATTCGGCATCGGAGCGGTCCTGGAACAGCACCACCCGCTCCATGGCGAGATCGGGCGCGTCGATCTGTAGCACGAGACCGGCCGCGACGACCGCTTCGTATTCGGCCCTGAGCTCGTGGGCCAGCGCCATCAGATAGGCCTCGTGGCTGTCGTACCAGGCGTTCAGCATGGTGGTGGCGACGATTCCGGGCGAGGGCGCGGTCATGAAGCACTCGGCGAAGGGTGGCAGCTGCGCCGCGGCATGACGCTGAAGACGGGTGATCTCCTGTTCGATCGCCGCCGTGCCTTCGTAGCGGACCGGCCCGATCGCCTGCGGCGCGCCGTAGATTTTGGCCCGGCGCGGCAGGCGTGCGCGCACCTTCTCGGCGAAGGCCGGGAACTCGGCGAACTCGCGCGGAGCCGGGCGCTTCGATTCCCCGCCGAAGCCGCTCATCCGCTCGGGGATGTAAATCTGGAAGCCGACCCGGCCCTGCTCGCCATCATTGGCGATGTCGATGCCCGCCGCGCGCTGGCGCTCCATCACATGGGCGACGCGCCGTTCGATTTCGGCCTCGCGCGCGGCCGCGCCGGGCGGCGCGCCGTCGCCCATTAGCATGGCGGCCAGCGTCTCCCCGCGCGGCAGGCTCCCGACATGGGTGGTGAGGATGCGCTCTTGGCTGGTCCGCACTGCCCTCCTCCTCGGCTGCTGCGCTGGCGGCGATTAGCACCGCGGCAACCGCTTTGTCCGAGAAACAGAAACGCCAGTCAGGATGGTCCTGCCGGCGCCGGAAACGAGATCAAGCCATGCTGACACATGTCTTGCTGCGCCTGCCGGTCGTGGTGATTTTGTCCGTTCCGGTCAAGATCATCATCCGTCTGCCGTAGGGCGTGGGCCAGTCCCGCTCCTGGGCTGGTCTGCCCTCCGGACTTTAGAGCACCGCCTCGGCTACCACCCGCATCGCCTCGATGTTCGCCCCCTTGAGCACCATCGTGCCGACATGGCGATCGCGCGCGGCCTGTTTCCAGGCGGCAAGGCGGTCGCGGATCATTTCGGCGGGCCCGACGAGGCTGATCTCGTCCACGAGCTTGTCGGGCACGGCGGCGGCGGCCTCGGCCTTCTTGCCGTCCAGGTAGAGGTCCTGGATCGTCTTCGCCGCGCCCCCGTAGCCGAGCTTGATGGCGACGTCGTTGTAGAAATTTTTGCTCCTGGCCCCCATCCCGCCGATGTAGAGCGCAAGCTCCGGGCGGATCGCGTCGCGGCAGGCGGCCACGTCGGGGCCGAGCTTCACGCGCACGAACGGCGCGACATCGAAGCGTTCGAGATTGGCCGGGCGGCCGGCCTTGCGCATTCCCTCCAGAATCGGCGCGCTGACGATTGCCGGGTTCTCGGGCGAATAGAAGATCGGCAGCACGCCGTCCGCCACCTCGCCAGCCGTCCGCAGGCCGGCGGGGGTGATCGAGGCGGTGTAGAATCGGAGGTCCGGATTGCCGTGCGTGATTGAGCGCAGCGGCTTGCCGAGCCCGGTCGCGTCCGGCCCGCGATAGGGAATCTGGTAGCAGTCGCCGTGGAACTCGAGCGGCGCCTTGCGCTCCAGGATCTGGCGGATGATGGCGATGTACTCCCGCGTCCGCTGCATCGGCTTGCCGTACGGAACGCCGTGCCAGCCTTCCACCACCTGCGGGCCGGAGACGCCGACCCCGCAAAGGAAGCGGTTGCCCGAGAGGTGCTGAAGGGTAATCGCCGTCATCGCCGCCATCGCCGGGGTGCGGGCGTGCATCTGCATGATGCCGGTGCCCGCCTTGATCCGCGTGGTGCGGGCAAGGATCCAGGCGACCGGGGTGACAGCGTCGGTGCCATAAGCCTCGCCGGTCCAGACCTGGGCGAAGCCGAGCCGCTCGGCCTCCAGCACCCGCTCCATGTCGAGTTTCGGCTGCGCGCCGGAGAGGTCGATGGTGATGCCGAGCTGCATGGCGTTCTCCTGCGTTTTGGCCGAAGGCACTACCGCGCCTTGGCCAGCACCTCGTCCTTGAAGCGGCGCATATTGTCGATCGTGGCCGCGAGCGTCGGGCCGAACAGACCGAAATCGACGTGCTCCACGCCGGCCTCGGCCAGCGCCCGGATGTCGCTCACGAAATCGGCCGGGCCGCCGGTGAACAGCTTGGGCTTGCCGTCCACCGTGCCCTTGGGCTGCGCAGAGGGATGCGAGGAGACGCGATAGGCGAGCCCGACGCTTGCCGGGTCGCGCTTCGCCTTCTCGGTGAGCTGGCGGAGCTTCGCCACCCCGGCGCGGTAGCGCTCCAGCGTATCGAGCGGGAATTGCGGATTGGTGCCGAGCGGATACCAAGCGTTCCCATAGCGCGCGGTGCGGCGCATGGCCGGGCCGCTTTCGCCGCCGACCCAGATCGGGATCGGCCGCTGCACCGGCTTCGGCTTGAACACGACGTTGGCGAAGCGGGTGTATTTGCCCTCGAAGCGCGGCTCGTCCTGCTCCCAGAGTGCCTTGCAGGCCATCATATATTCGTCGGTCACGGCGCCGCGCTCCTCGAAGGGCGGCGTGCCGATCGCCTCGAACTCCTCCTTCATCCAGCCCGCGCCGATACCGAGCGTCAGCCGCCCGCCCGACAGCACATCGAGGGTGGAGAGGAGCTTCGCGGTCAGCACCGCCGGGCGGTGCGGCACCACCATAACCGAAGTGACGAGCCGCAGCTTCGAGGTCTTGGCGGCGACGAACATCGCCGTCATGAGCTGCTCGTGGCGGTCGCCCAGCGGGCCGGCCGGGAACTCGCCCGTCTCGGTGTACGGGTATTTGGAGCTGATGTCGCGCGGGATGATGATGTGATCGCTGATCGTCACATAGTCGAAGCCGAGCATCTCGGCCTCGGTGGCGATCCGCGCGATGCTGTCCGCACCCGTCAGCGGCCCGCTCGTCGGCACGCTGCATCCGATCTGCATGGCGCATCCCCCTGATTGCCTTTGCCTGCACGATACCACAGGATCGCCGGGTGACGAGCCCGCCCGCCGGGCCATGCGCCGTCCGCAAGGAACCCTGAATGAGCGATGCCGGCCTGATCGCAGAGCTGCTTGCCGCCGAGTTGCCCGAGCTGATGGCGCGCGCCGCCGCGCTGCGCGACGCGCGCTTCGGACGCGTTGTGTCCTACTCCCGCAAGGTCTTCATTCCCTTAACCAAGCTCTGCCGCGACGTCTGCCATTATTGCACCTTTGCCGAGCGGCCGCGCGAGGGACACGCGCCCTATCTATCGGCAGAGCAAGTGCTGGAGATCGCGCGCGCCGGCGCGCGAGCCGGCTGCACGGAGGCGCTGTTCACGCTCGGAGACAAGCCCGAGCTGCGCTACCGCGTGGCGCGCGAGTGGCTGGCGGCGCAGGGGTACGCGAGCACGATCGACTACCTGCGAGCGATGTGCGCGCTGGTGCTGAAGGATACCGGGCTGCTGCCGCACGCCAATCCGGGCGTGATGAACCGCGCCGAGATTGCCGCGCTGCGCGAGGTGACCGCGAGCCAGGGCGTGATGCTGGAGAGCATCAGCGAGCGCCTGTGCGCGCCGGGACAGGTGCATTACGGCTCGCCCGACAAGGTGCCCGCCGTACGGCTGGAGACGATCCGGCTCGCGGGCGAGCTTGCGGTTCCGTTCACCACCGGGATCCTGATCGGCATCGGCGAGACGCGCGCCGAACGGATCGCGGCGCTGCTTGCGATCCGCGACGTGCATCGTGCGTACGGGCACATCCAGGAAGTGATCATCCAGAACTTCCGCGCCAAGCCGAAAACGAAGCGCGCGGACGCGCCGGAACCCGATCTCGACGACCTACTGTGGAGCATCGCCGTCGCCCGGCTAGTGCTGCCTGAGGACATTCACGTGCAGGCGCCGCCCAACCTCTCGCCCGGCGTCTATGAGCGGTTGATCGCGGCAGGCATCGACGACTGGGGCGGGGTGTCACCTGTGACGCCCGACCATGTAAACCCAGAGGCGCCCTGGCCGGCGATAGAGCTGCTGGCGGAGCGCACTGCGGCGATGGGCAAGCTGCTCGTGCCGCGCCTCCCGATCTATCCCGACTTCGCGCTTGATCCAGCCCGCTGGCTCGCCGCTCCGGTCGCGACCGAAGTGCGGCGGAATGTGGACGCGGATGGCTGGGCGCGGGAAGACGCGTGGGCGCCCGGGCTGACGGTGATCCCGCCGCGCCGCCCCGCGCGCCTGCGCGCCGTCGATCCAGTGATCGCGGATCTGACGGCGAAGGCCGCCGACGGCGCCCGGCTCGACGAGGGCGAGATCGTCCGGCTGTTTTCCGCCCGCGACGCCGATTACGAGCATGTGGTGGAGCGGGCGGACGCGCTGCGCCGGGCGGTGAGCGGCGACGTGGTCCGCTACGTCGTCAACCGCAACATCAACTACACCAATATCTGCTATTTCGGGTGCAAGTTCTGCGCCTTCTCCAAGGGCAAGACCCACGAAGCGCTGCGCGGGCCGGCCTACGACCTCGACCTTGGTGAAATCGTGCGCCGCGCCGAGGAGGCCTGGGCTCGGGGTGCAACGGAGGTGTGCCTCCAGGGCGGCATTCACCCCGACTACACGGGCGAGACCTATTTGCGGATTTGCCGCGCCATCAAGTCGGCGCTGCCCCAGATGCACGTGCACGCCTTCTCGCCGCTCGAGGTCACGCAGGGCGCGGCGACGCTCGGGCTTGGCGTGCCCGCGTTCCTGGAGCGGCTGAAGGAAGCCGGGCTCGGCACGCTGCCAGGAACGGCGGCGGAGATACTGGACGATCCGGTGCGCGCGGTGATCGCGCCGGACAAAATCGGCACCGCGCAATGGCTTGCGGTCGTGCGCGCGGCCCACCGTCTTGGCCTGCGGACCACCGCGACGATCATGTACGGCCATGTGGAGCGTCCCGCCTCCTGGGCGCGGCACCTGCTCGCACTTCGCGACCTCCAGGCCGAAACGGGCGGCTTCAGCGAATTCGTGCCGCTGCCCTTCGTGCATATGGAAGCGCCCATGTATTTGCGCGGGCTAGCCCGCAAAGGCCCGACCTTCCGTGAGGCGGTGCTGATGCACGCGGTGGCACGGCTCGCGCTCCACCCCCTCATTCTCAACATCCAGACCTCCTGGGTGAAAATGGGGCCGGAGGGCATCGCGGTGTGCCTCCAGGCGGGCGCCAACGATCTCGGCGGCACGTTGATGAACGAGAGCATTTCGCGGGCTGCCGGCACCGAGCACGGCCAGGAATTTCCGCCCGAGCAGATGGAGGCGGTGATCCGCTCGATCGGGCGGGTGCCGCAGCAGCGGGACACGCTTTACCAGCCGGTCCCGGCGGAGCGGCGCGCCGCCTCGTTCGGCGCCCCAGCGCTGGCGCCGATGGTGCAGACCAAGCCGCGGAAGGTTATGGTCGCCTAGTGAGGAGGGGAGCGCGAAGAGGAGCGGAGCGATGGCCAGCATCAGCATCAAGGCAGCCGACGGATCGGGCAGCTTCGCGGCTTATGTGGCGGAGCCGAAGCAGAAGCCGGCGGGCGTGGTGGTCCTGATCCAGGAGATATTCGGCGTGAACCAGTCGATGCGCGACACCGCCGCGTGGGTCGCCGATCTCGGCTTTATCGCCGTCGCACCCGACCTGTTCTGGCGGCTGGAGCCGGGCGTCGACATCACCGACAAGACCGAGGCGGAGTGGAAGAAGGCCTTCGACCTGATGAACCGCTTCGACCAGCAGAAGGGGATTGCCGACCTTAAAGCAACGGTGGCCCATGCGCGCACCATGCCGGGCTCCAACGGCAAGGTGGGCACGATGGGCTACTGCTTGGGTGGGCGGCTTGCCTTCATGATGGCGGAGCAGTCGGATGCGGACGTCAACATCAGCTATTACGGGGTCGGGCTCGACGGTCTGCTCGGTGACCTGAACAAGGTCCGCAAACCGCTCGTCGTGCACATCGCCGACCAGGACGAATTCTTTCCCGCCGAGGGCCGCACCAAGGTGATCGAAGCTTGCAAGGGCCATCCGCACATCGCCTGCTACACCTACCCGGCGGGCCACGCCTTCGCACGGATGAACGGCGTGCATTGGCACGGATTGTCGGCGGCGATCGCCAACGGACGCAGCGCCGAGGCGCTTGCTAAGGCATTGGGGTGAACCGATGAGCCTGGTCTCGCTTGAAGCCCTCGCCGCTTCGGTGCCGGACGGCGCGCTGCTGGCGCTGCCGCCGGACAACTCGCTCACGCCCGCGGAATTCGCCCGCGCCTTGGTGCGCGCCGGCAAGCGCCGCTTGCGCCTGCTCGGCGTGCCGGTGTCGGGCTACGCGACCGACCTTCTGATCGGCGCCGGCTGCGTGGCGGAGGTGCAGAGCTCAGGTGTGTCGCTCGGCGAAGCGGGGTTGGCGCCCTGCTTCACCCGCGCGGTCAAGGCCGGGCGGATCGCGATGAACGACGCCACCTGCCCGGCGATCCACACCATGCTGCAGGCGGCCGAAAAGGGCGTGCCCTTCATGCCGTTGCGCGGGATCATCGGCAGCGACATTCTGGCGCACCGGCCGGACTGGAAGGTGATCGACAATCCGTTCGCCGGGGCGTCCGACCCGATCGTGCTGCTGCCCGCGCTGTCGCCCGACATCGCCGCGTTCCATGCGGTCATGGCCGACCGCGAGGGCAACGTCTATGTCGGCCGTCGGCACGAGCTCGCCACGATGGCACACGCGGCGCGGCGCAGCCTGGTGACGGTGGAGCGGATGTTCGACGGCAATCTGCTGGAGGACGAGCGCCTCGCCGCCGGCACGATTTCTGCTGTGTACGTGGAAGCCGTGGCCGTCGCGGAACGCGGCGCCTGGCCGTCGGGGCTGCTCGACGAGTATCCGGCCGACGCGCCGCATTTCGCGGAGTACGGCACGATGGCGCGCACGGAGGAGGGGTTCGCGGCATATCTGGAGCGGTTCGTCTTTGCGCCGCGCTTCCAGGCGGCAGCGGAGTAAGCGCGTCCCGCAGCGCCCGCTAGCCCTTGACCCCGCCGATCGCTAGGCCCGCCACCATCCGGTGGCGTAGCAGGAAATACGCCGCGATCGGCGGCAGTGAATAGAGGATGGCAATCGCCATCATGTAGTTCCACGGCGCCTCGTCGCTGTCGAAGAACTGATCGAGCGCCACCGCCACCGTCATGTTGCGCGGCGAGGAGAGCAGCAGGAACTGATAGAGATATTCGTTCCAGGCGAGCAGCAGTGCGAACGTGCCGACCGCGACCAAAGCGGGCGCCATCAGCGGCAAGTAGATGCGGAGATAGATCTGCACCGGCGAGGCGCCGTCGATCTTCGCGGATTCGTCGAGCTCGATCGGAATGAGCTTGCCGTACTGATGCAGGATCAGGATCGCGTAGGGCGTGGCGAAAGCCACCTCGGCGGCGATCACCGCCCACAAACTGTCCGACAAACCGTAAAGGTGCATGATGTGGACGAACGGGATCGCGAGGAACGCGCTCGGCAGCGCATAGGTCAGCAGAGCTGCATCGCTGAGGGCGCGCGCGCCGCGCAGCCGCATCCGCCCAAGCGCGAAAGCGGCGAGGGAGCCGATCAGCACCGTCACCGCCATGGTCGCGGCGCCCATGTAGACGCTGTTGCCGAGCTGGTGCCAGAAATGCTCGAGCAGCCAGTAGTCCTCGGTCCAGACCGAGCGGAAGCTGCTGAAATCCGGGTCGGGAGGATAAAGACTGCCGGTGAACTCGTCGGCGTCGGCATCGAGCGCGATGAGCACCATGTTGTAGACGGGCAGCAGCGTCCAGATAAGTAGCGCGACGCCGAGCACGATCGCGCCCGCCTTCGCGACCGCGCGATGCCGTTGCCGCCGCCGCCGCGCGGACCCGGCCGGTGCCGCAAGCGCAAGGCTCATAGCTGCACCCCCCGCGTCTGCACGCGGCGGATCAGCAGAATCACCAGCGGGATCAGGAGCGGCAGCGCCGAGATCATCGCGGCCACACCCTGCTGCGGATAGCCGAAGTCGAACGCCTCGCGGAACCCGTAGGTGGCCAGCACGTCGGTGAGGCGTGCCGGCGCGCCGCTGGTGACGAAATAGACGGTCGGGAAGTCCCCGAGCGTCCACACGGTCGCAAGCAGCGTGTTCACCAAATAGACATTCGCCAGCAGCGGGAAGGTGACATGCACGAGGCATTTTGTACCGGTCGCACCGTCGATCGCGGCGGCCTCATAGATATCCTGCGGGATCGCGATGCGCCCGGCGACGAAGATCAGGGTCCAGAATGGCAGCCATTTCCAGATATAGGCCGCGACGGTCGAGGCGAACGCGGTCCAGCGGCCGACCAGGAACAGCGGACCGTCCGCGCCGGTCATCGCGCGCCAGATGCTGTCGAGTAGGCCCCATTGGGTAACCAACATGAAATGGATCGAGGTGAATGCGACCATCGCCGGCAACGCCCAGGGGATCAGGAACACCGCGAGCAGGGAACGGACCCAGAGGCTGCGGCCCATGAAGAACCCGGACAGCAGGAAGGCCAGGAACATCATCAGGTTCACGCCGATGCCGACGAAAAGCAGCGTGTTGACGAGTGTGGTCAGATAAAGCGGGTCCGAGAACAGCAGATCGTACAGGCTCGCCTCATGTCCCATCCAGAGCCCGTAGGCGACCGGATAGGCAACGAAGGCGAGGAACACCGCGACGTAGGGAACGACGAAGGCGAGCGCCCAGGCGGAATCCGAGCCTTGCGGGCGCAACCGCCAGGGCGGGCGCGCGGGATGGCTGAGGCCAACGGACCGGCTCAGGCCAAGCGCGTGCGGCGTCCCACTCATCGCCGCGCCCGCGCGGGGATTACCCCTTCACGCCGCCCATCGTCAGCCCTGCAGCCATATAGCGGCGGAACCCGTAATAGAGGATGATCGGCGGCAGAGCGTAGACGATCGCGGTTGCCATCATGTAGTTCCACGGCGACTCGTCGCTGTTGAGGAACTGCGCCAGCGCCACGGCAACCGTCATGCTCTGCGGCGTCGAGAGCAGCAAGAAGTTGTAGAGATACTCGTTCCACGCCAGCAGCAGCGCGTACGTGCCGACCGCGACCAGCGCAGGTGCCATCAGGGGGAGATAGATGCGCCAGTAGATTTGCAGCGGGTTCGCGCCGTCGATCCGCGCCGATTCGTCGAGCTCCATTGGGATCGACTTGCCGTACTGCGAGAAGATGAAGATCGCATAGGGCGTGGCGAAGGTGGTGAGCGCGGCGATCACCGACCAGAGATTGTTGGCGAGCCCGTACATCTGCATGATGCGATAGAACGGGATCGCCAGGAACGAGGCCGGGATCACGTAGGTCATCAGCGCCGCATTCGTCAGCAGCCACCCATTGCGGAGCCGCATCCGCCCGACCGTGAAGCTTGCCATCGAGCCGATGAGCAGGGTGAGGAACATGGTCATCAGCCCGACGAAGAAGCTATTGCCGAACTGGTGCCAGAACCGCTCCAGGTACCAGAACCCCTCGGTGAAGACGATGTAGAAGCTGTGCAGCGAGGGACTTTCCGGCCAGATCGAGCCGCTGAAAATGTCGTCGTGTTTCTCGAGCGCGATGACGATCATGTTGTAAATCGGCGTGACTGACCACACGGCCAGCACAACGCCGAACAGCAGGCACAGCGTCTCAACGGCGTAGCGCCGCAGGCGGTACGTGAGCGGCGATGACATGCGCCGGCTGCCGACGGTCGCACTCATAGCTGGCGCTCCGACATCCGGAGCTTGCGCATGAGGAGGATCACCAGAGGGATCAGAACCGGCAGCGCCGACATCACCGTCGCAACGCCGAGCCGAGGCAGCGCCACGGTGAAGGCGTAGCGTATGCCGAGTGTCGCAAGCACCTCGGTCGACATCGCCGGGCCGCCGCCGGAGACGAAATAGGTCGCGTTAAAGTCGCCGAGAGCGAACACCGTATCGAGCAAGGTGCATACGAAGTAGAGATTCGCCATCAGCGGGAAGGTGATGTGGGTGAAGCGGCGGAGACCGGTGGCGCCGTCGACGTCGGCGGCCTCGTAGAGTTCCTGCGGCACCGCCATCCGGCCGGCGAGCAGGATGATGGTCCAGAATGGCAGGTTCTTCCAGACATAGGCGCCGATATTGCAGGCGAGCCCGCTCCAGCGCGCATTCAGGTAGACCGGGCCGTCGATGCCGAACAGTTGGTAGAGGATGTTGTTGAGCATCCCCCATTGTCCATCCAGGAACCAGTGGATCGACATGTACGCCGGCAGCGCTGGCGTGGCCCACGGCAGGATGAAGATGACGAGCAGCGCCTTCACCCACCACCGCTTGCGCATGAAGAAGCCCGAGAGCATGAAGGCGAGGAACATCTTCAGATTCACGCCGATCCCGACATAGAGCAGCGTGTTGACGACCGATGTAAGATAGCGCGGATCGGCGAACAGCTCCCGATACAGCCCCGGATTGCCGCCGAGCCAGATGCCGTAGCAGATCGGATAGACGACGAAGGCGAGGAACACGGCGAGATAGGGAATCGCGAAGGCGAGCGCCCACGCGTAGTCCGATCCGATCAGCCCGCCATGCCAGGCGAGATGGCGCAAGCGGGCCGCCCCGACCGGCCGCCCCAGCGGAAGTGCCCGTTGCGTCGTGCTCATGCGCGCCTACCCGGTTCAGCCGTAGGACATCTTCGAGAAGATTTGCTCCATGCGCTTGAAGGCCTTGTCGACCGCCTGCTCCGGGCTCATGCCGTTCTTCACCACGTCGGCGACCGTGCCCTGCTGAAGTTGCTCGGCGGCCACCTGACCCCAGGCGGGGGTGAAGCCCTCGAACGGCGGCAGCGTGGGGTCGAGAACAGCCTCCTCCACATAGGGCTTGAGGTGCGGATCGTCCGAATGCAGCCAGAACGGATCGTCCTTCACCGCCTGCGGGATCGCCGGCACCCAGCGGCCGAGACCGGCCTTCAGGTTCTCGTCCATCACCTTCGGCTGCATCCAGTATTTCATCAGGTCCTTGGCGACCTCGGCGTTCTTGCACCCCTTCGGGATGAAGCCGCCGCCGACGCCGACCTGGCAAGGGATCGGAGTGCCGTCCTTGTATTTCGGCATCCCGAGCGTCACGGCCGCGAGGAAATCCTCCTTGTTGTTGATCATGGCAAGCTCGGTCGAGAGCGTGCCGTCGAAATCGGCGATGAACACCTTCTCGTGGAAGCCGTTATTGTCGTCGGAATCGCTCCAGCTCAGCGCCTCCGGCGGCACGTAGCCTTGCTTGTAGGCGTCGGCGAGGAACGTAGTCGAGCGGATCGCGGCCTCACGCACCTGGGGATCATCCGTGTGCAGCCGCCCGTCCGGCGTGACGATGCCCTTGCCGCCGTTGGCAATCAGGAAATGCTGGTAGAGGTTGTTGCCGTCGTTCGGCCCGACCGTAGTCACTTGCAACCCGAGCGCGTAGATCTTCCGCATCCCTTTGCCGCGCAGCTCTTTCTGCATAGGCTTGAAGAAATTCCAGCGCTCCTCCCAGGTGTCGGGAATGTCGGAAATTTTCGCCCCGGCCTTCTCAACCAGGTTGCCCCAGATATGGAACGGCGTGCCGCCCTGCTTGATCGGACAGAGATAGTAGCTGCGCTTGCCGACGGCTTTGTTGAAGAAGGTTGAGCCGAGTTTCGCGGTGTCGCTTAGCAGGTTTTCGTACGGCAGAACCACGTCCGTCACGTCGATGAATTTGTCGTTCCAGGCATTCTGCGCGATGATAGTCGCAGGTGCATCCATAAAGATAAGATCGGGCACGTCGCCGCTGGTCAGTGCCGAAATCGTCTTCTGGTTCTGCGCCATGAACGGCATGATGCTGTAGTCGAGCTTGTTGCCGCTGGCCTTCTCGTAGTCGGCAGCGAGCTTTTTGAACGCCTCGTCTTCGGCGGGCACGAAGCCTTGGTTCACCCACACCGTCGCGGTTTTGGCCTGCGCGTTGGCGATATAAGGCCGTGCCAGCGTTCCGGCGGCGAGCCCAATCGAAGAAGCAATAAACCCGCGGCGGCTTAGGTCACCCATGGCCGTTTCCCCCTTCCCTGCTATCATGCGCGATCGCATTGGTCGCGACTGCTTCTTTTCCCTTGAGACTACGGGGGCGGTTCCGGGGAAGGCAAGCCTTATCTGTGCCCGCCCTGTTGGCGGCGCGCGGGCGTGCAGGTAGAGACCGGGCGCGGAGGGGAGGAGTGACGTGATCGGGGTGGTGATGCCGGAGGAGCGGATGGCCGCAGCGATCGCCCGGCTGATCTTGGATCCCGCCGCCCCGCCGGCCCGCCACATCGCCGTGGGCGCTGCGAGCCCGGTGCCGGCCGCCGCCTGCTGGCTCGTGCGGCAGTTGGGCCAGGACGTGCGGCTCTCATTCCTGCACAGGCCGCGGGGCAACCCGTTCACCGCCGGGACGCGGGAGCTCTTCGACCTCGCCGGACAGGGGCGGATCGACCTCTTTTTCCTGGGCGGCGGCCAGATCGACGGGGCCGCCAACCTCAATTTGATCGGCACCGGCGACTGGCCGGGCAGCGCCGCGCGCTTTCCGGGAGCCTTCGGCTCCGCCTTCATGTATCTGATGACGCCGCGTACGATCCTGTTCCGGGACGAACATTCCCCGCGCGTGCTGGTGCCGCGCGCCGATATTGTATCCGCCCCCGGTGTTTCGCCGCCGAACGTATTCCGGCGCGGCCACGCACAAGCACTCGTCACCGGACGCTGCGTGTTCCGCTTCGATCCGGCGTGCGCCCGCTTCACTCTCGCCTCGGTGCATCCGGGCGAAACGCCGGACAGCGTCCGTGCCGCAACCGGCTTCGATTACGACGCGCCGCGGGAGGTGCCGCTCACGCCTGATCCGACCGAGTCGGAGCTCGGGCTCCTGCGCGGGCCGGTATGCGAGGCCATGATCGACACCTACCCCCTGTTCTGTCGCCGCGTCTGGGGGCGCGGCGCCGCCCTGGAGGAAGATGCGTGATGGATCAGGAGGATCTGATGCCCAGGGCTGGCGAAGGGAAGGGGCTCGCCCGGTCGCCCGGCGCGCTCGCCGGGCTCACGGTGATCGACCTGACGCGGGTGCTCGGCGGCCCCTACTGCACCATGATCCTTTCCGATCATGGCGCCGAGGTGATCAAGGTGGAGCCGCCGCAGGGCGACGAGGTGCGCGACTGGGGCCCCCCCTTCCACGAGGGCGACGCCAGCTATTTCATCGGCATCAATCGCAACAAGAAGTCGATCGGCCTCGATATCGGCAAGCCGGAAGGACGGCGGGTCCTGCTGCGCCTGCTGGAGGACGCGGACGTGCTGGTCGAGAACTTCAAGCCGGGCAGCATGGAAAAATGGGGCCTCGGCTATGAGGCGACGCTCGCACCGCGCTTTCCTGGTCTGATCCATTGCCGCATCTCCGGCTTCGGCGCCGACGGTCCGCTCGGCGGTCTGCCGGGCTACGACGCAATCCTGCAGGCGATGACCGGCTTAATGAGTGTGAACGGCGATGCCGCCACGGGGCCGATGCGCATGGGCACCGCAATCGTCGACATGGGCACGGGGCTCTATGCGACGGTCGGCATCCTGATGGCGCTGCATGAGCGTGCCCGCTCCGGCCAGGGCCAGTTCCTCGATATGACCCTCTACGATTGCGGGCTTTCCCTCTTGCATCCGCAGGCGCCCAACTTCTTCCTGAACGGCAAGCGCCCGGCCGGGACCGGCAACCCGCATCCGAATCTCGTTCCTTATGACAAATTCCCGACCCGCACCTGTGAAATCTTCATCGCCAGCGGCAACAACGGCCAGTTCCGGCGGCTTTGCGAGATCATCGGCCGCCCGCACCTCGCCGAGGACCCCCGCTTCGCCAATAATGGCGAGCGGAACCTGAACCGGCAGGCGCTGACGGCGGAGCTCAAGACCGCCTTCGCCGATCAGGACGGGCACGAGATCGCACTGCGCCTGATTCGGAGCGGCGTGCCGGCTGGTCCGGTGCTCTGGGTGGACGAGGCGACCGGCGCCCCGCACACCGCACACCGGGAAATGGTGACCGAGATGGGCTGGTATCGGGGGCTCGGGACGCCGATCAAGCTCTCCCGCACTCCGGGCGGAACCCGCGCCCCACCGCCCGCCTTCGGCGCGGACGGCGCCACCGTGCTGGCCGCGCATGGCTATTCTCCCGAAGAGATCGCCGCACTTGAGGACAGCGGAATCGTGCTGACGCGCCGCCGCATCTGAGGGGATGGGCACCGATACGATTTTCGCTCTGGCGAGCGGTGCCGGACGCGCCGCGATCGCCGTGTTCCGCCTGAGCGGCCCTGCTACCGCCGGCGTCCTTCGGACGGTTTGCGGCCGATTGCCGCGGCCGCGTGTCGCGTCGCTGCGCGCACTGCGCGATCCGGACGGGGTTCTGCTCGACCGTGGAATCGTGGTGTGGATGCCGGGACCGCACAGCTACACGGGCGAGGACGCGGCCGAGCTGCATGTGCACGGCGGGCCGGCGGTGTTGGACGGCGTGGCTGAGGCGCTGCTCCGGCTCGGCGCCGAGCCCGCCGAACCCGGCGCGTTCACCCGCCGCGCGCTGCTGAACGGCCGGATGGACGTGCTGGAGGCAGAGGCCGTGGCTGACCTGGTCGCCGCCGAGACGAGCGCCCAGCGCGCCCAGGCGCTGCGCCAGCTCGAGGGCGAGCTCGGGGCGCTTTATCGCGGCTGGACGGACCGGCTGACCCAGGTAATGGCGCGCCAGGAAGCGCTGATCGATTTTCCCGACGAGGACCTGCCGCCGGAGGCGGAGGCGCGGCTACTGCGCGAGGTCGAAACCGTGCGAGACGAGATCGCCGCCCATCTCGCCGACTCGCGGCGCGGGGAGCGCCTGCGGGACGGGCTGGTGTTCGCGGTCGCGGGCCCGCCCAATGTCGGCAAGTCCACGCTGGTCAATGCGCTCGCCGGGCGGGAGGTGGCCATTACCTCGCCGACGCCCGGAACCACGCGCGATGCCCTGGAAACTCGGATCGTACTGGCGGGGGTGCCGGTCACACTCGTCGACACGGCGGGGATCCGCGAGGCGGTGGACCCGGTGGAGGCTGAAGGCGTGCGGCGGGCGCGGGACCGCGCGGCGCAAGCTGATCTCGTCATCCGGGTCTTCGCCCCCGGCATCCCGGACACCGGCGCGGAACCGGGCCACGCGAGGGAGATCCCGGTGGCGAACAAAGCCGATCTCGGCGGCGTGCTGGGGACGCACGCGCTGCCGGTCAGCGCGGTGACCGGTATCGGTCTTGCGGCTCTGCGGGCGAGGCTCGAAGCGGCGGCGCGGAACCTGACCGCTCAGGCCGGTCCGCCGGCGCTCACCCGTGCGCGTCATCGCGCCGCGCTCACCGAGGCGGCGGAGCGGCTGTCGGGCGCGCTCGAAACTGAGTGGCCTGAGCTGCGGGCGGAGGACCTGCGGCTGGCGCTGCGGGCGATCGGGCGGGTGACCGGGGCGGTGGACGTGGAGCAAGTGCTCGATGCGCTGTTCGCCGAGTTCTGCATCGGTAAATGACGCGGCAGGGCTAAGGCTTCCGTGCCAGCGCGCAAGTGTGGTCCTGAAGCTCCTCGGCGCTTCCGAGGTTCGACGGCGGGCTCGCTTGGCCGGCGAAGATCAGGAAGCCGGGTCCGAGCGACGCCGGGCGGGCGGCGACCAGGATCGTCATGCGATCCATGTGGGAGCGCGCATCCGGAAGCCCGGCAGCGACCAGCTCAAAGGGGGTCTCGCCGGGGCGGTTTAGCGTATCGACGCTGCGCGCAAGGTAGGGCTTGCCGGCAAGCGGGACAGGAAAGGGGGCCCAGGCGGGCGAGACCTCGGCCGCGTGTGCGAGCAGAGCCTGCCGCACCTCCGGCTGCAGGCAATCCACGTGGATATGAAGCTGATTTTGCGTGCGGCCAAAAATGGAATTGACGGCAAGCGATAGGGCGTCATCGGGAAGAGCGCTGTCGGCGAGCGCCCGGACAATGTTTATTGTCTGCCAGGCGAACTGAAAGTAGTTCGGCGCTTGCGGACTCAGGATTGCGGGGTCCTCGATCCCGGTGATCCGCGCGGTCGGCATCACGAGCAGCTGCGTTGCGCCGACCCGGTCCTTCAAGACGACATAACCCTCGTCCTGCCGGACGGCGAGGCAGGGTGAAGGCCAAGCGTAGTCGGCCTGGTGCGGCACGCATTGTTCGCTGATGATGCGCCAAAGGGCGTTCGCGTCGGCGCGGGCGAGCGCGGGAAAAAGGGCGATCGCGAGCGCAAAGACAGCCGGAAATGTGCGCATTCGAGAAGGTTGTCCAGTGGCCATTGGGCTCGTGCCGGGGCAAAGAGGTTTCGTCAATCGAGGATCGCGGATGGGCGAGAACGAGTTCGACGTCGTGGTGATCGGGGGCGGACATGCCGGCTGCGAGGCGGCGGCTGCCGCCGCCCGTATGGGGGCCCGGACCGTGCTGCTGACCCACCGTCTCGCGACCATCGGGGAAATGTCCTGCAACCCCGCCATCGGCGGGATCGGAAAGGGCCATCTCGTGCGCGAAATCGACGCGCTCGACGGGCTGATGGGACGGGCGGCCGATCAGGCGGGCATCCATTTCAAGGTGCTCAACCGCCGCAAGGGGCCGGCCGTCCAGGGCCCCCGCGCTCAGGCCGATCGCGGACTCTACAAAAGCGCCATGCTTGCGCTGCTCGCAGCACAACCTTGCCTCGAGTTGCGCGAAGGAGCTGCGGAGGCGCTGAGGACGGACCACGACGGCCGGATAAGCGGGGTGGTGCTGGCCGACGGGGCGCTGCTGCGCTGCCGCGCGGCGGTGGTGAGCGCGGGGACGTTCCTGCGCGGAATGATCCATGTAGGTGCGACGCGCGTGCCAGCGGGGCGCGCGGGCGATGCACCTGCGATGGGGCTGGCGGCGGCGCTCGCCGGCCTCTCGCTGCCGATCGGGCGGCTCAAGACCGGTACGCCGCCGCGCCTGTTTCGTGACAGCGTCGACTGGGAGGGGCTCCAATGCGACCCGGGTGATGATCCGCCGGAACCGTTCAGCACGCTGACCGAGCGGATCACCACGCCGCAGCTTAGCTGCCGGGTCACCGGCACTACCGAGGCGACCCACGCGTTAGTGCGGGCCAATCTCCATCATTCGGCGGTCTACGGAGGGCACATCGCCGGCCGGGGACCGCGTTATTGCCCGTCGCTCGAGGATAAGGTGGTCCGCTTTGCGGAGCGAACGAGCCATCCTGTGTTCCTAGAGCCCGAGGGGTTGGATTCCGACCTCGTCTACCCGAATGGTCTGTCGATAAGCATGCCGGAGGAGATTCAGCGGGCGGTGATCCGCACCATCCCCGGGCTCGAGCATGCCCGCATGGCTAGGCCCGGATATGCGGTGGAGTACGACTATGTCGATCCGCGCGCGCTGACCGCGGCCCTCGAGTTGCGATCGGTCTCCGGGCTCTTCCTTGCGGGCCAAGTGAACGGGACAACCGGCTATGAGGAGGCGGCGGCCCAGGGATTACTGGCCGGGATCAACGCCGCGCGCCGCGCGGCGGGAGCTGATCCGGTCGTACTCAGTCGGGCCGACGCCTATATCGGGGTGATGGTCGATGATCTCGTGACCAGAGGCGTCACAGAGCCGTATCGCATGTTCACCTCGCGCTCGGAGTACCGGCTCACTCTCCGGTCCGACAATGCCGACCAGCGGTTGACCGCGCAGGGAATGGCCTGGGGCTGCGTGGGCGGCACGCGTGCCGCGCACTTCCGCGCCTTCGCCGTGACGCTCGCCGAGGCTCGGCTTCGGGCCCGTCAGGACGGGCTCTTCCCGGCGGCGCTGCGCCGGGCGCGTATCGGCGCGCGAGCCGATGGGCGGTGGCGGAGCGCCTTCGAGCTACTGGGCACGCAGGCCGACCGCGCTGCGCTGCTGTCCGCCTTTCCCTGGTTGGCCGCGCTGCCGGCGCGGGTTTTCCGCCAACTAGCGACCGAAGCGCTCTACAGCACCTACCTCGAGCGCCAGGAGGCCGATCTGCGTGCATTCCGGCGCGACGAGGGGATGCCGCTGGACGGCATCGACTGGGCCGCGGTCCCGGGGCTATCGGCCGAGGTGCGGGCCAAACTCACGGCGTTGCGCCCGGCTTCGGTCGGGGCGGCAGGACGGATCGAGGGTGTAACACCAGCCGCCCTAGCCGCGCTCACGGCCTATGCCCTAAAGTCGTCGCAAGCGCGTGACGCTCGTGGAACCTAATTCGGCACCGAACCTTGCGTCACGTGAAGCGCTCGCCGAGTTTGCTCGCCTGCTACGGGTCTGGAATCGGCGCATCAATCTCCTCGCCCAAGGCGAACTCGCCCATCTTGAAAACCGCCACATAGCCGATTCGCTCCAGTTGCTGCCCCTGATCCCGCCGAGCACGGCGCGGGGGATCGACCTCGGCACTGGTGCCGGATTTCCCGGGCTCGTTCTGGCGATCGCCACCGGGATCGGGTTCGATCTCGTCGAGGCCGACCGCCGCAAGGCGGCATTCCTGCGCGAGGCCGCGCGGATCACCGGTGCGCCCGTGCAGATTTACGCCACGCGCATCGAGTCGGCGGCGATCCCGCCTGCGACCCTCGTCACGGCCCGCGCTTTAGCGCCGCTTCCAGCCCTACTGCCGCTCGTGGCCCCGAAGCTCGCCGCGGGCGGGATCGCGCTGCTGCCGAAGGGGGCAGGCTACGCGAGCGAATTGACGGCCGCGCGAGCCGAGTGGCAGATGGACGTCGAGGAAATCCCGAGTCGCACCGCGCCGGGTGCGGCCATTCTCAGGATCAGCGATCTCCGACGTGTCCTTCCTGCCGCGTGAGCCAGCCGAGCCCCAACGCAATGCGCCGCGCATCCTGACGATCGCAAACCAGAAGGGCGGGGTCGGCAAGACCACGACGGCGGTCAATCTCGGGACGGCCCTAGCCGTCGCCGGGCAGAAGGTGCTGCTGATCGACCTCGATCCCCAGGGCAATGCTTCCACCGGCCTCGGCATCCGACGCGAGGAGCGGACGCTTGGCACCTATTGCATGGTCGTCCTGCACGCCCCGGTTTCCGACACGATCCGGCCGACCGCCATCCCGAACCTGTTCGTCGTGCCCGCAGAGGCGGATCTCGCCGGCGCGGAGGTGGAGCTCGTCGGCATTGAAGGGCGCGAGTTCCGGCTGCGCGATGCACTCACATCTCTGCGCTCGGCTGCCCCACCGCAGTTCGACTACGTGCTGATCGACTGCCCGCCGAGCCTCGGGCTACTGACCGTCAATGCGCTGGCGGCGGCGGACGCCGTGTTGGTGCCGCTGCAGTGCGAATACTATGCACTGGAGGGCATCAGCGGACTCGTGCGCACGATCGATGCGGTGAAGCAGGGGCTCAACCCACGGCTGCGGCTGCAGGGCATCGTGCTGACGATGTTCGACCGCCGGAACACGCTGTCCGGCCTGATTGCCGACGACGCGCGAGGTTTCTTCGGCGACGCGGTCTACGAAACGGTGATCCCACGCAATATCCGGATCAGCGAAGCGCCGAGCCACGGCAAGCCGGTGCTGCTCTACGATCTTCGCTCGCCGGGCGCCCAGGCCTATATCCGTCTGGCGGCCGAGCTTCTGCGTCGCGAGCGAGCCGGATCGCGACCGCTTGCGCCCAGCGCATGAGCCCGCGCGAGAATACTCCGCGGCTCGGCCGCGGACTCGCAGCGCTGCTCGGGGAGGGCACGGCACGGTCGCAGCCGGGCTCCGCCGAACAGGCTTCCGTGCGGCTCCTGCCGCTCGACCTGCTGGAGCCAGGCCCATTTCAGCCCAGGTCCTCGTTTCAGGAGCCCGCGCTCCACGAGCTAGCCGCTTCGATCCGCCGCCGCGGCATCCTGCAGCCGTTGCTGGCCCGTCCGCATCCGTCCGCTCCCGACCGCTACCAGATCGTCACGGGCGAACGCCGCTGGCGGGCGGCGGCCATGGCTGGCCTGCATGCGGCGCCTGTGCTGGTCCGCGAACTCGGCGACTCCGACGCCCTCGCCGTTGCCTTGGTCGAAAACCTGCAACGCCAGGACCTCAATCCGCTGGAAGAGGCCGAAGGCTACAACCGCCTCATTGAGGAATTCGGTTTGACGCAGGAGCAGCTTGCCGATGCTGTGGGCAAGTCCCGCGCGCATATCGGCAACATGCTGCGGCTCCTCAACGCGACGCCGAAGCTCCGCGACGCGCTTCGCCAGGGAGTTGTCACCGCCGGACATGCCCGCGCGCTGCTTACTCATCCCGAGCCCGATCAGGCTTTGACGGCGGTGATAGCCAACCAGATGAGCGTCCGCGAGACCGAGGCGCTGGCGGCCGCCCGCCGTTCCGAGCCGACTGAGCGACGCCCGCGCGATGCCGACCTAGTGGCGCTCGAACGAGAGCTCTCGGCCGCGCTCGGTTTGAAGATCGAGATCAGCGGCACATTGCGGCGCGGCACGGTGCGGATCGGGTTCGAAGGCGCCGATCAGCTCGAGGGCATCCTCACCAAACTCCGGGCCTGAGCCGCTGCAAGGGATGCTCGACAGCGGCATCTCAGAAACTGCGCAATCGCACCATCGTGATGGCGAAGAAGAGCAGCGCGAGCCCGAGCAGCACCGCGAGCATCGCGAGATTGCGGCCGCGTCGGCGCCGCTCGCGCTCGCTCGCCTCCACGGGCGCGCTCACCCCCGGATCAGCCGGTCCACCGCAAGGGCGGTGAACAGCACGAACAAATACCAGAGCGAATAGCGGAAGCAGGCTTTCGCCGGTGCATCCTGGCTTAGGCTGACACCCCGTTCATCCTGCCGGTCCCGCAGGACCCGCCAGGCGCAGACCACGAATCCGAGGCCGAGCACGCTGGCCGCCGCAAGATAGACCGAACCAGCCAGTCCCAGAGCCCATGGGGTGAACGACACCAGCACAAGGGCCATGGTGTAGGCAAAAATGTGCACCCGGGTCCGCCGGGCCCCGGCTGTTACCGGCAGCATCGGGACGCCGGCCCGTGCGTAATCGTCGCTCGCCCAAAGAGCGAGCGACCAGAAATGCGGCGGCGTCCACATGAAGATGATCGCGAACAGGATCGCGGGGAGCAGGCCGACGCATCCCGTTACGGCCGCCCAGCCGATCACCGGCGGGAACGCGCCCGCTGCGCCCCCGATGACAATGTTCTGCGGTGTGCGGCGCTTCAGGCCGATCGTATAGACGAACACGTAAAACAAGATGGAGAGCGCAAGGCCGGTGGCTGCCACCGCGTTGGTGGCGAGGAACATCACCATCACGGAGGCGCAGCCGAGCAGTACGCCGAAGGCGAGCGCCGACTCCGGTTTCAACCGTCCGGACGAGACCGGGCGGTTCCGGGTACGCCGCATCAGCGCATCGATATCGCGGTCGTACCACATGTTGATCGCGCCGCAGGCGCCGGCCCCGACAGCGATGCTCAGCACGGCGGCGAAAGCCAGCACGGGATGTAGCCGCCCCGGAGCGATGAGCAGGCCGATCAAACCGCTGAACACGACCAGCGACATGACCCGTGGCTTCAGCAATGCGATCCAGTCGCGCAGCTCGCTTTCCGTCTCCAGTGCAGAAACGCTCAGGGGGGATTGCTCCCCCCCGACCGCCGAACCTACCTCGATGTGCGCGGCTGGTGCCATTGCTACGGAATCCTCGGCAGGGTCTCGTAGGTATGGAAGGGTGGTGGAGACGGCAGTGTCCACTCAAGGGTTGTTGCGCCTTCACCCCAATAGTTCGCGGCGACATGCTCTTTCGAGGTGAAGGTCCGGTAAAGCACGTAGAAGAACACCAGGAACGCGATCCCGCCGATATAGGCGCCGAGCGAGGAGACAAAGTTCCACCCCCAGAATGCTTCCGGGTAATCGGGGTAGCGCCGCGGCATCCCATCGGCCCCGAGGAAGTGCTGGGGGAAGAAGGTCAGATTGACCCCGATGAATGTCAGCCAGAAATGCACCTTGCCCCAGAACTCAGGATAGGGGCGGCCCGACATTTTACCGATCCAGAAATAGAAACCGGCGAAAATCCCGAAAACCGCGCCGAGCGACAGCACGTAGTGGAAATGCGCCACCACATAATACGTGTTGTGTAGGATCTGGTCGATCGACGCGTTCGCCAGCACCACCCCGGTCACGCCCCCTAGCGTGAACACAAAGATAAATCCTAGCGCCCAAAGCATGGGTGTCTCGAACTCGATCGAGCCGCCCCACATCGTTGCGATCCAGGAGAAAATCTTGATCCCGGTGGGCACGGCTATAACCAGCGTGGCCGCCATGAAATAGGCGCGCGTATCGACATCGATACCGGAGATGAACATGTGGTGCGCCCACACCACGAAGCCGATCACCCCGATCGCGACCATAGCGTAAGCCATGCCGAGATAGCCGAACACCGCCTTTTTACTGAACGTCGAGACCACGTGGCTGATGATCCCGAAGGCGGGAAGGATCATGATGTATACTTCGGGATGGCCGAAGAACCAGAACAGGTGCTGGAACAGCACCGGATCGCCCCCTCCGGCAGGGTCGAAAAAAGCCGTCCCGAAATTGCGGTCACAGATCACCATCGTAATCGCCCCGGCCAACACCGGGATCGAAAGCAGGAGCAGGAATGCCGTTACCAGCATGGCCCAGATGAACAGCGGCATTTTGTGCAGCGTCATTCCTGGCGCACGCATATTGAAGATGGTGGTGATGAAGTTGATCGCGCCGAGCAGCGAGCTGATGCCCGCAAGGTGAAGTGCGAAAAGCGTGAAGTCCATCCCGGGTCCGGTCTCGTACGTGCTGAGCGAGAGCGGTGGATAAAGCGTCCAGCCGGTGCCCGATTCGCCCATCAGAAGCCCGGTCACGATCAGGATATAGGCCGGTGGCAACAACCAGAAGCTGATATTGTTGAGGCGAGGGAACGCCATGTCCGGCGCGCCGATCATGAGCGGGATGAACCAGTTGCCGAAGCCCCCGATCAGGGCCGGCATCACTGCGAAGAAGATCATCAGCAGACCGTGGGCAGTGACGATCGTGTTCCACTCTTGTCCGGTGGAGACGATGTGGTTGCCCGGATACATGAGCTGGGCGCGCATGATCTCCGACAGCACCGCTCCGGTGGTCGCGCCGACCAGCGCGAAGACCAGATAGAGCGTGCCGATGTCCTTGTGGTTCGTGCTGCACAGCCAGCGCGTGAAGAAGCCCGGCTTGTGGTCGTGATGAGCGTGCTCGTGCGTCGTTACCGACATCGTCATCTCCCTTCCGGCGGACTAGCGTCGCGCCGTGGCATCAAACTGCATCGCGGCTGCGAGCTGTACACGGGCCGGCGTCCGCGGTGCGGGGCGGGCATCCGCCGAGTATTCCTTCTGCGCCTGCACGACCCAGGCCTGGAATTCCTCCGGCGTCACGCCGCGGACCTCGATCGGCATCCGGCTGTGATTGGTGCCGCAGATCTGATTACACTCGCCATAATAAAGTCCCGGCCGGTCGATCCGCACCCAGGTCTCGATCGTGCGTCCGGGAATTGCGTAACGCTGCACGCCTAGCGACGGGATGAAGAAACTGTGGATCACGTCGCCGCTGGTGGTAAGGATCCGCACATTTTTGCCAACCGGCAGCACGAGTTCCTTGTCCACGGTCAGAAGTCGCGGCTGCCCGGGCTTGAGCTGGTCGTCCGGCACGATATAGCTCGAGAAACTCAAGCCCTTCTGGTCAGGATAGGTGTATTCCCAATACCATTGATGGCCGGTCACCTTCACTGTCAGGTCGGGATGGTCGGTCCGGTCCTCGTAGTACACAAGCCGGAACGAGGGGATCGCCATCACCACCAGGATCAAGATGGGAATCACCGTCCACAACACCTCGATGACGGTGTTATGGCTAAGAACGCCGGGCGTCGGATGTCGGCGCGCGTTGTAGCGCCAGATCACCCAGGTCAGCAGGCAACCGACGAACGCCGAGATCACGCCGATGATAACGAGCACGAGGTGGTTCAGCGCGATGATGTCGCGCTTGACCGGACTGAACCCGGCCTGCAGGGTCACCGCCCAGGGCGAGGGACCGACAACGATCGAAGGCGGATCCGCGGCCGCTGCAGGAAGCGTTGTGACGAGCAGCAAACCGGAAAACATCAACGCCGCGGCCGCCCAGCCCCAAATCATCCGCCGTCCTCGTGTCATGCGTAATCCCGCCCTCGGCAGGCCGAAATCGACCTCGCTTACGGCGTTCGCGTAGCGGAGAGCAAACCCGAGATCAAGCGGAGCGCCCGCGAGCATGTCCGTTTTCCGTAACGGGGCGGCGCCAGGCATCAATTGGCGAGACGGAGCAGCGTGAACATCCGCGCCGGCGGCAGCGCCTCGATCTCCGCCTCCTGCTGCTCCTCCGCGGTTAACAGCGCGTCGAGGGCGAAGTCCGGCCGCCACCCGAGCCGGCGCGCCGCCGGGGCGAGCGCGCGTTCGGCCCACCAGCGCGGGCCGCGCCCGGCCCGGAAATGGTTTACGAACAGCAGATGTCCCCCGGGCCTCACCAGCCGGCGCATCTCCGCCACCAGCCGGCGCGGATGCGGGACGACCGACGCGACAAACATCGCCACCGCGATGTCGAAGTGGCCGTCCGGCAGCCCCGTCTGTTCGGCGTCGAGCTCGTAGAGGGCCTCCACATTGGGCAGGCTGCGCGCCCGCTCACGGGCGCGCGCAAGCATTTCGGCCGACAGGTCGATGCCGACGATCCGCTTCTCCGTCCGATACCAGGGCAGCGCGAGCCCCGTTCCGACCCCCACCTCGAGAACCCGTTCCCCCGGCAGACCGTTGACCGCGGCCACCGCGCGCCGGCGCGCCGGTGTCCACACGGAGCCGAAGACCGCATCGTACACCCAAGCCCAGCGTCGGTAGGCCGCTCGCACTGCCTCGTGGTCAAGTGCGGGGGGCGCCGCCGCCGGCTCTTGCCATCCTCCCGACTCAGCCGTCATGCCGCATCATCCTGCCCCTTACGCGACCAGCCGCCCTGCGGTAGCCCTTGCGATGACAGGCCCGCCGACGGCGGGCCGGCTGATCCGCGATCCCAGAATGCCGTCCGTTCTTCGAGAGTTCTTTCGCTCCCCCCGCACGGTCGGCGCTATCGCGCCCAGTTCGCCGGCCCTCGCCGCCGCTATGCTCGCGCCCTTCGATTTTTCCAAGCCCGCCGACATCGTGGAGCTCGGTCCCGGAACCGGCGCACTTACCGCGATCATCGCGGCCCGCCTTTCGCCGCGGCACCGTTATCTCGGAATCGAGATCAACCCCCGGTTCGTGCGGCCGCTGCGCGCCCGTTTTCCCGGACTTGTCTTCGCGCATGCCTCGGTCGTGGAACTGGGCGCGGTGCTCGAGGTGCACGGCTGGACGGGCTTCGACATGGTCGTTTCGGGGCTGCCCTGGGCCAGTCTGCCGATCGGGTTACAGACCCGCGCATTCGCGGAACTCGCCCGGCACGCCCGCCCGGGTGCTGTGCTGACGACCTTCGCCTATCTGCACGGGTTGGCGGCACCGGGTAGCATCGCGCTGCGGCGTCGGATGCGCGCAACGTTCAAGCGCGTCGAGCGGGGCCCGATCGTCTGGGGAAACTTGCCGCCGGCCTTGGTGTATGTCGGCCGGTGGGACGAACCCTTGCGTGGAACGGTTATTCCGACTGCTGCAGGTTAATCGCCGCGGTTCGGCCGTTTTGCTGCTGCTCCACGTCGAAACCGACCTTCTGACCCTCGTTCAGCGTCCGCAGCCCCGCCTTCTGAACGGCGCTGATATGAACGAAGATGTCCTTCCCGCCGCTTTCAGGGGCGATGAACCCGTATCCTTTCGTCGGGTTGAACCATTTCACGGTGCCCTTCGGCATTGACGTCCTGCCCTTTCCACCGGGCGCGCACGAGGTTGCGCCCTGTTCCACCTCCGGCCAGAGCGCGCCGCCCTTCTGCAGGAGCGGCTTTCCCTCGCCGGTCGCAACGATAGCCGTCTCAGCTACGATTGACAACGATCTAGCGCCCGATTCACGGCCTGGGCCTTGGGTCGGCTTGCCCGGCCCCGAGGGTGGTCCTAATCACCCCTGGCCGCGTTGGGGCGTCGCCAAGTGGTAAGGCAGCGGATTTTGATTCCGCCATGCGGAGGTTCGAATCCTCCCGCCCCAGCCAGCCTTGTCCTATTGGAAACCCCGATCGCGATGAACGCCGGCCGACTCCGGGTCGTCACCTGGAACATCAACTCGCTGCGCCTGCGCCTGCCCTTATTGCGCTTCCTGGTCGCGGCGCTCGAGCCCGACGTGCTCTGCCTGCAGGAGACCAAGGTGCCTGATGCGCTATTCCCGGACACGGCAGGGAGCGAACTTGGGTTCGTGCATACCGCGTTTCGCGGCATGAAAAGCTACAACGGGGTAGCAATCCTTTCGCGCCGGCCGATTGCGGTGCTGGACGATACGCCCGACTGGTGCGGCAAGGGGGACTGCCGGCACTTGGCGGTGCGGGTGGAGGCGAGAGGCGGCCCTGTCGAGATTCACAACTTCTATGTCCCCGCCGGTGGGGACGTGCCCGATCCGGGGCAGAACCCGAAATTCGCCCACAAGCTCGCCTTCGTCGATGAAGCGAGGAGTTACTTCGCCGCCCGGCCGGGCTTCGCGCGAACGCTCGTGGTTGGCGACCTGAACATCGCACCGCTCGAGACCGACGTCTGGAGCCACCGGCAGCTCCTGGACGTCGTCAGCCATACGCCCGAGGAAACGACGCGCCTCCTGGCCTGGCAGGCGGCCGGGTTCGAGGACGCGATCCGCCATTTCGTACCTACCGAAGAGAAGCTGTTCACCTGGTGGAGCTACCGCAACCGCGATTGGCGCCTCTCCGATCGCGGCCGGAGGCTCGATCATGTCTGGGTCACCCCCGATCTGACCGGGCGCCTGACGGCTCACGCCGTGCTGAAGGACGCGCGGGACTGGCCTCGCGGGTCCGATCATGTGCCGGTGATGGCCGAGCTCGCGGTCTGAGACTCAGCGCCTCAGGGCCTGCGACAGCACGGCAGCGCACATGTCTATAGCCGTGTCCGCCGCCCTGATCACCTTGCCCGAGCTTATGAAGCCATGCACTTGGTCGGAGAAGTGCAGCAGCTTGGTCCGCACGCCCTCCCGTTCCAGGCGCTCGGCATAGGCGATGCCCTCGTCGCGCAGCGGATCGGCGCTTGCCGTGAGCACAAGCGCCGGCGCCGTGCCGGCAAGGCTTGCCGCCCGCAAGGGCGATGCCCGCCAGTCGTACACGTCGTCAGCCGTACGGAGGTAATGGTCGATGAACCACTTCATCGTCGGGCCGGTGAGCGGCACGCCTTCGCGCACCGTCTGCGAAGAGACGGTGACCATGGCCATGTCGGTGGCCGGGTAGATCAGCATCTGCAACAGCAGCGGCGGCAGCGCGCCGTCGCGCGCCATCAGCGCCATCACCGCCGCCAGATTGCCGCCCGCCGAATCCCCGCCGACCGCGATCCGCAGCCCATCGACCCTCAGATCGGCCGCGTTCTCGGCCACGAATCGCAGCGCTGCGGCCGAGTCATCGACGGCGGCCGGGAACTTGTGCTCCGGTGCCATCCGGTAATCGACGGACACCACGGCGCAGCCGGCGGCGTTGGCGAATCGCCGGCATACCACGTCGTGCGACTCGAGGCCGCCGAGCAGCCAGCCGCCCCCATGGTAGTAGACAAGGACGGGCAGCACCGCGCTCGGCTCGGTGCCGTACGGCCGGTAGAGGCAGAGCGGTACCTCGCCGTGCGGCCCGGGTGCGCTCAAGAATCGCACCTCGGCCACGTTCTCGGGCTCGGGCGACAGCACCTTGCGGCTCGCCATATAGGCGGCGCGCGCCTCGGCCGGGGTCAGCGTCTCGAAAGGCGGCCGTCCGGCCGCGCGCATCATCTCGAGCAGCGTCACCGCGTCGGGATCGAGCTGGAACATGACCCCCCCTTTACGACGTCCAGGCGAGGATCGCCTCGGCCACCTCGCTTGGGCGGTCGAGCTCGGCGAGGTGTCCCGCCCCGTCGATCACGCGGATCTCGGTCGGTCCCTTGATGCCGGCTCGGAACTTGTTGGCGTAGGTGCGCGGCATGATCCGGTCCTCCGCGCCCCAGAGCAGCAGGGTCGGCGCCTGGATCAGCCCGAGCCGCTTCTCGAGCTTGGTGTTGCCGAGCGGCCAGAAGATGCGCGCCGCCGCCTCGTTGGCGCGGGTCTGCTCGATCGGCCATTCCACCGAATTTGCGCCGTCGGGCGTCGCCTTCAGCCTGTTCCAGTTCTCCGGGTCGGCGCACATCAGGCCGGGCACGTCGGGCGTGCGCTGTGCCCACGGATCGGTCGCCGGATCCGCTTCGTCGAACAGCCCAAACGGCGCGATCAGCGCCAGCTTCCGGACCGAGCGCGGCCAGAGTGCCGCCATCTCCGCCGCCAACGACGCGCCGACCGAGCTGCCGGCGAGATCGGCTCCCTCCAGCTCCGCACGGTCGATGATCTCGCGCACCGCGAGCAGCCAGTCGAGATGGCTGTCGAGCACGATGTGCCCCCGGTCGCCGCCCGGGAATCCGGGCAGCGAGGGCACGATCACCGTGCGCCTCTCGGCCAAATGGTCGAGGAACGGGATCCAGCGCGGCAGCCCGCCATAACCCGCAAGGAAGCCAAGCTTCGGGCCGCGTCCCTTGCGCCAGACGCGGGTGGAAAAGCCGTTGACCTCAAGGATCAGCGTTTCGGGATCGCTCACGCTTCGCTCCGTTCGATGCGCTGCATCGTCTTTGGGTCATCGCCGCCCCGGAGCCAACCTGGGGCGGCGTGACGCTCTTTCTTGGACGCTAAGCTCTACTCGGCCGCCATGCGAGGCATGAAGGCCGGCGGTTCGGCGCGCGCGGCGCGCTCCATCGGCTGCGGCCACCAGCGGTCTTCCCATTCCGAGAACAGGTCCTTCACCTTCGGCATCACCTGCTCGGCGAACAGCTTGGTGTTGTACCGGCAGAGATCCTTCCCCATGTTGCCGAACTGCAGAAGCAGCATCAGGTGGCCGACATGCAGGCTGCGCGCCACCTCGCGGAGCTGTTCGGCCACTTCATCGGGCGAGCCGATGATGACGTAGCCTTTGTCGACGATCCCCGCCATCTCGCGCGCGACCGAGGCCATCCGTTCGCCGGTCCCCTTGCCGCGCACATTGGCGTCCGCCGCCTGCCGTATCTGGCTTTCGATCCCCGCCCGTTGGCTGCCCTCGCTCATATAGCCGGGCGGTGTCGCCCAGCGCGCATCGACGTGCAGGCAGCGGCCGTAGAAATATTCGGCCGCCTCGGAATAAAGGTCGTAGGCGTGCTGGCGGCTTTCGCCGACGCCGACGAATTGCAGGAAGCCGGCGTGATAGGGGTTCTTCGGCTTGCCGAGCCGTTCCATCTCGGCCCAGAACCCGTCCATGGTCGCCTTGCCGGCCTTGTAGCCATAGTATGACAGGTAACAATAGACGTAATCCATCTCGGCGCACCACCGCCAAGTCTCCACTGAGCCACCGCCCGGAATCCAGATCGGCGGATGCGGCCGCTGCACCGGACGTGGCCATATATTGACATAGCGTTGCTGATTAAAGCGGCCGTTGAAAGCGAAAGTATCACGTTCGGTCCAAGCGCGTACCACCAGATCGTGCGCCTCGTGATATCTCTGCCGGAGCTGCGAAGGGTTTTGGCCGTAGGCGTAACAGGTGTCCATCGGCGTACCGACCGGGAAGCCGGCAATTAGCCGCCCGCCGGAGATGCAGTCGATCATCGCGAACTCTTCGGCCACGCGTGTCGGCGGATTGTAGAGCGCGAGCGAATTCCCCATCACGCAGATCGCGGTATCGGTGGTGCGTCGGCTCAGCGAGGAGGCGATCAGGTTGGGCGACGGCATCAACCCGTAGCCGTTCGAGTGATGCTCGTTCACGCAGATCGCGTCGAACCCGCATTCCGCTGCGTATTCGAGCTCGTCCATGAAGTCGTTGTACATGTGATGAGCGCGCTTCGGATCGAACAGCTTGGAATGGATGTCGACCCAGACCGACGGGTGCCGGTCGCGGAAATCGTCCGGCAGCTCGGTGTACGGCATCAGGTGAAACCACATCAGCTTCATCCAGGGGCCTCCGTCTGTTGCCGCATCAGCGGGAAAGCTACTCGCTAGTAGCCTCGCCGGCCGGCCGGCGTCAACGCCCCCGGGTCGGCGGCCCTCAGGCGGCCGGGATCAGGTAGGAAGCGAGATGTGCATCGAGTGCCGCGAGGCCGTCCGGGTTGGCCCGCGCGGCGCGGAAACCGACGAAGCCGTCCGGTCGCACCAATACCGCCCCGCCCACCGGCACGCCCGCGCGCGCTGGCGAAAAACAAGCGGCGCGGGCGTCCGTCACCTGCAGCACCCCGGCCCAGCGACGGCGGAATGGCTCCGGACAGGGTGCGCCGAACAGCAGGAGGTGATGACGGTCCGGCGCCAGGCGGGCGCGATCGGGGAAGCGATCCCCGCCCGAGGGGCCGATCAAGGCCGAGCCGGCATAGGAAATGTCGAGCATGGAGCGTGCGCGCGCCGCCGCCAGCGCCGCTGCCGCGTCCGCCGGGGGAAGGCTGGGCGCGCTTCCAGCGGCGAGGCTATCCACGAACGCCGTGACGCGCCGATGCAGGCGGTCCGAAACGTCCAGCGCGTGATGGTCTGCCAGGCTGCGCTCGGCCTCGTAGCTGTCAAGCAGCGACGCCGGCGCATGGCCCCGCAAGTAGAGGGCGAGCTTCCAGGCGATATCGTGAGCGTCCATGAGCGCCGAGTTCAGTCCCTCGCCGCCGATCGGGCTGGAGAGATGCGCGGCATCACCGAGCAGGAAACGCCTACCGTCCGAGAAGCGCGGGACGATGCGATTGTGCATCGCGAACCCCGAGGACCAGACGACATCATGTACGCCGAGCTCGGCGCCGCTCCGTGCATCGGCGAGCGCGGCAATCCGTTCCGCTTGATATGGCCCACGCGAGGAGTCCGCGTCATCGCAATTCACAAACAGAACCCAACGATCTTCCGGCAACGGCACCATCAGCGCGAAGCCGGTCGGCCCGACCAACATCACGCTTTCCTCGGGCTCCGCCTTGAGGCGGACACGGACGTCGGCGGCGATGAACCGCCCCCCATAGGTCGTGCCGCTTAGGGACAAATGCATGTTGTGGCGGACGATGCTGTGCGCGCCGCTGGCACCCAGCACAAAGCGGAACCATGCCCGCTCCTCGCGCCCGTCCGGGTGGCGCAGCGTCATCAGCACGCCGTCATCGGAATCCTCGTCCGTGAGCGCCTCCACGCCCTGCTCGACATACCCGCCGAGCGACATCAGGTGCTCGGCCAGCAGCTCCTCCGTGCGCCATTGCGGCAAGCCGCACTGGAATTCGTGCGGGCAGCCGATGCCCTCGAAGCTCGTGGTCAGGATGTGACTGAGTCCAGGACCGAGAAACCGCGTACGGCGCACGCGCACCCCGGTCTTCAGAAAGCGGTCGGCGATGCCGACCCGCGCCAGCATCTCCAGGATGCCCGGCTGCACGATGGTCGCGCGGGTTTCGTGATGGGGGACACGGCGGCGTTCGATCAGGCGGGTCCGCACGCTCCATCGGGCGAGCTCGCAAGCAGCGAACAAGCCGGCAGGGCCGGCGCCGATAACGAGAACGGACGACTCGCGCGCGGCACCGGACATGGCTTGCTCATGAAGTTGCCCTATCGATGGCTTAGCGGTGAGCGGTAACGGAAGCAAGCATTCCGCCGTCCGTCCCGCCGCTCAGCGCGTTCCGCCAAGCAGGGGAACGAAGGCGACCGGCAGCACGGGGCGGCTGTGCACCGCGCCATCCGCCGCCTTCTCCACCAGGAGCAGGTCCTGCGCGCCCGCCGGTCCGACCGGAGCCACTAGCCGCCCGGGCGCGCGCAGCTGGGCGAGCAGCGGCGGCGGAACTTCGGTTCCGGCGGCGGTGACGATGATGGCGTCGAACGGCGCTTCCTCGGGCCATCCCGCCGCGCCGTCGCCGATCCGCAGGTGCACGTTGCCGAGCCCCGCGGCCGCAAGCGCCTGCCCCGCCTCGCGCGAGAGCGCCGCGATGCGCTCGATCGAGAACACGTCCGCCGCCAGCCGCGCCAGGATCGCCGCCTGGTAGCCCGATCCGGTGCCCACCTCGAGCACGCGGTCCATGGGCTTGAGGTCCAAAAGGTCGGTCATCAGGGCGACGACGAAGGGCTGCGAGATAGTCTGCCCATGGCCAATCGGATAGGCGGTGTTCTGCAGAGCGTGGGCGGCGGCCTGTGGCATGAAGGCGGCGCGGTCGGTCCGTCGCAATGCGTCCAGCACGCGATCCGAAAGCTTCGGCCGCCCGGTCGTGTGGCCGACGAGCCGCGCCTCGCTCTCGATCTCGGCGATCAGGCCTTCGATGGAGGGCATGGCTGTCCGCGTCGCGCTCCGCCGAGGGTTGGCGCTGTAATGGACGCAGTATAGCGTTCCCGTCCACCGGGGAGGAATTCTGTGATGGACGTGCAGGCGTCGGGCAACCTCGACAGCGATGAGGCGCACATCGAACGCGCCCGCGGGTTGACCCGGCTGCTCGCGGAAGCCGGCCCGCGCATCGATGCCGCGCGCGAGCTGCCGCCCGACGTGCTCGACGCGATGCACGGCGCTGGAATGTTCCGCCTGCTGGTGCCGCGCCGCTTCGGTGGTGCCGAGTTGTTGCCGGCGCCCTACGTCCAGTGCGTAGAGGCGATCGCCTCTGGCGACGGCAGCACGGCGTGGTGCATGAATCAGGGTTCCGGCTGCTCGATGAGCGCCGCCTACCTGCCCGAAGACGCGGCCCGGGAGGTGTTCGGCGGCGCGCGCGACGTGCTGGCCTGGGGTCAGGCGCGGGGCCGGGCGCGGGCTGACAAGGTGCCAGGCGGCTGGCGCGTGACCGGCACCTGGCTGTTTGCGAGCGGCAGCCGCCATGCCACCTGGCTCGGCGCGCATTGTCCGGTTTTCGACGCCTCGGGTACGCAGATCTGCGGCCCCGACGGCGCGCCGATCGAGCGGACCATGCTGTTCCGCCGCGAGAAGGCAATGATCGACGATGTGTGGCAGGTGGTGGGCTTGCGCGGTACCGGAAGCGACACTTACTCGGTCGAGGATTTGTTCGTGCCCGATGACTACTCGCTCTGTCGCGACGCCGACGCGGAACGGCGCGAGGACGGGCTACTCTACCGGTTCACGACCACCAACATTTACGCCGCTGGGTTCGGCGCGGTCGGGCTCGGCGTCGCGCGGGGAATGCTGGATGCGTTCATCGCGCTGGCGAGCAAGAAGAGCCCCTACGGCTCGGGCGCGATGCGCGACAGTGCCGTGGTGCAAGCGATAGTGGGGCTCAGTGATGCGAAATTGCGGGCGGCGCGCGCCTGGCTGATCGAGGTGCTGGAACGCACGCAAGAGAACGTCGCCGCGCGCGGCCATCTCGTCTTGCAGGAGCGGCTCGACATTCGCCAGGCGGCCACCTTCGCGATCCATCTGGCGCGCGAGGTGGTCAACGCCCTCTGGCACGAGGCCGGAGCGACGGCGATCTTCGACAACCAGCCCTTCGAGCGCCGCTTCCGCGACATGAACACGGTTTCCCAGCAGGTGCAGGGCCGCAGCGCCCATTTCGAGACCATCGGCCAGCACATGCTCGGCTTGGAGGCACCGCTGCGGTGGGTGTGAGTCCCGGTCGGCTATTCACAGCCGACCGGGTACGACCAATCGCCGCGTTGCCGGAGGGACTGGGGGTGAAGGCCGGCCAAAGCTTGGCCGCACGCTCGGCGGAGCGCGGCATTCTATCTTTCCGAACGGGAATATCTTGCGGTTCGACCGCTATCCGGGCCAGTTCAATCCCCGCTGCGGGCCGCATTTGAAGCTGGAGCGGGCGCCGGAGGGGCCGCCGAACCTCCATATTCAGATTGCTTGACCAGCTTCGGAACGTTCGCCATTATCACCTGATACCTGCCACCTGGCACGCCCCGTCGGCTTAGCCTGCTCCCCCGATCCTCGGCGGCCCCATGCTCCGGCCAGGCATCCGGTGGCGGTAGGCGAGCGCCTCGGCGACATGCATCCGGCCGATGCTCTCGGCCCCGGCGAGGTCGGCAATGGTCCGCGCCACCCGCAGCACACGGGTATAGCCCCGTGGCGATAGGTGCAGCTTTTCCATCGCCTGCTCGGCGAGCGCCTGCGCCGCGGCCGAGAGCTGCATCGCCTTCGGATCGGCCTCGGCATTGCTCTGCGGTCCGTCCTCGCCATAGCGGGCACGCTGGATCGCGCGCGCCGCAGCCACGCGCGCGGCGACGACGGGGGAGGGCTCGCCCGGCGGCGCGCGGGAGAGCTCCGTCGCCGAGACGGGACTTACCTCGATCGTCAGATCGATGCGGTCTAGGATCGGCCCGCTGATGCGGCTCTGATAATCCTCCCCGCAACGCGGTGCCCGGCCGCATTCCTGCGCGGCATCGCCGAGATGTCCGCACCGGCACGGGTTCATCGCCGCGATCAGCTGAAAACGCGCGGGGTAGGTGATGTGCGCCGCCGCGCGCGAGACCGTGGTCCGCCCGGATTCCATCGGCTGGCGGAGCGCTTCCAACGCCTGCTTCGGAAATTCCGGCAACTCGTCCAGGAACAGGACGCCGCGATGTGCGAGGCTCACCTCGCCCGGCTTGGCGCGCTGTCCGCCGCCGGTCAGCGCCGCCTGGGAGGCGGAATGATGCGGCTCGCGGAAGGGCGGGCGCTTCAGCAGCCGCCCGTCGTCGAGCAACCCAGCAATGGAATGGACCGTGCTTACTTCCAGCGCCTCGCGGGGGGATAGATCGGGCAGCAACCCGGGCAACCGCGCGGCGAGCATGGACTTCCCCGCACCAGGTGGCCCGACAAGCAGCAGGTTGTGCCCGCCTGCGGCGGCGATCTCGAGCGCCCGCTTGGCGGTCTCCATGCCTTTCACGTCGCTCAGGTCGCCGGCGCGCGGCGCCTCGGCTAAGCCGGCCGGCTCCGGTGGGCTCAGCACCTGATCGCCGCGGAAATGGTTGATCAGGGAAAGAAGGTCGGGCGCGGCCAGCACCTCGATACTGCCGGCCCAGGCAGCCTCGCCCCCCTGGGACGCGGCGCAGATGAGCCCTAGCTCCTCCTGCGCCGCGCCGATCGCTGCGGGCAGCACGCCCGCAACTGGGTGCAGCGTGCCGTCCAGGTGCAGCTCGCCGAGCGCCGCGTAGCCCGCAATCTCCTCGCGCGGCAGCACCTCCATCGCGGCCAGCACCCCGAGCGCGATCGGCAGGTCGTAATGACTGCCTTCCTTCAAGAGATCGGCCGGCGCCAGGTTGATCAGCACCCGTTTTGGCGGCAACGACAGACCCATCGCCGCCATCGCCGCGCGCACGCGGTCGCGCGCCTCGCCCACCGCCTTGTCAGGCAAGCCGACGACCAGGAACGCGGGGACGCCGCCCGAAATCTGCACCTGCACCTCGACGCGCACGGGCTCGATGCCCGCGAAGGCATAGGTGCGGACACGCGCGATCGCGGCGGCTTGCGAAATGGCGTTCAGGTGGCGGCTCCGGCGTTCGGGAGCCGGGAGACTACGCGCGCGAAGGTTGACAACTTGACAACGCCGAGCTGGCAAACCTGCGATCAGGGGCGGGCGAAGCGGGCGAAGTCGCGCGCCAATCGTTCGTAGATCGGCCGCTTGAAGGGCACCGCGAGCGCCGGCAGCTCGTGGAGCTCCGCCCAGCGCCAGGCGTCGAACTCGGGGTGCGGATCGAGATCGAGGCGGATGTCCGCATCCGAGCCGGTGAAGCGCAGCGCGAACCAACGCTGGCGCTGCCCGCGCCAGCGTTGGGCGATCGGCGCGCGCAAGCCGGGCGGGAAATCGTAGGTCAGCCAGTCCGGGTGCTCGGCGAGGATCGTCATCAGATCGGTGCCAATCTCCTCGTGCATTTCGCGGAGCACGGCGGTAGCGGGGTCTTCGTCGGGATCGATGCCGCCCTGCGGCAACTGCCAGCCGCCCCGCGCGCCTTCCACGGCGTTCGGCAGGTCCGCGCGCCGCGCGACGAACACGAGCCCCGCCGGGTTGAACAGGACGCCCCCCACGTTCGGGCGGTAGAGCCGCAGGTCGGCGCGGCTCATCTTGGCGCGGCGTCCGGGGCGGCGACCAGCGCGCTGACCGGCGTGAGCGCCGCCTGCCGCGCCGAGAGCGTCTTCGCCCAGGCCATGATTTGCGCCAGCGTCGTCGACCGGATCACGCCGACCGCCCCGAGTGCCGTGCCCTGCCGTCGCGCCAGCGCGAGGAGCTGGTCCAGCGCGGCATCAACGGCCGCGGGACCGTCGTCGGCGTAGATCAGCAGGTCGATCTTCCGTGCCCACAGACCGCCATGGCCGGGCGTCTCGGGTTGCGCGCCGGCATAGGCAAGCCCGCGCCGGGCGAGCACGTCGAGGATCGGCGTCACCGCCTCCGGGTCGGAGGTGAAGCGGCGGCCGCGCAGATCACCCGCCAGCAGGTCGGTGAGACCGACATAGCCCTCAGCCCGCGACAGCACCCAGTTCAGGCGGGAGAGATTCTCCTCGGTTGGCAGCGAAATCAGCAGAGCATGGTCCCCCGCATCGTCGAGCCCGCCGCCGTCTGGCTCCATCGGCAACGAAACCAGGAATTCATGGCCGCTCCGCCGGATCGCCTCCAGCAGCGCCGGACTCAGGGCGCCATAGGGCGAGAGTGCCAACGTCGCTCCGTCTGGCAAGTCGCGCACCGCCGCTTGGCTTTCCGCCGCGTTCAAGCCGATGCCGGCGACAATCAGGCCGATCCGCGCGATCCCGGGCGCGGCGGGAGGGCCGTGCGCCGCATACACGGCGCGCGGGGCCCGGCCATCGTCGGCGATCCGCGGCAGCATCCGCCCGGGCTCGGCCGGATCCGGTTCGAGGAGCGCCGGATCAGGGGGGGCGATTGCGGCCGTGCGGCGGAGCGCCGGTGCTTCCGGGGCTACGGCCGGCAGGGATACAGGCGGTGGCCCCATCCACTGCAGCAGGCCCGCGCCGAGCACCGACGCTCCGGCGATCCCGCACCAGAACCAGCCGAGCGCGCGCCAGCCGCCGCAGCGGCCCGCGCGCCCGAGCTCGCTCGAGCGGCCGCTCATCAGAGCTCAGTTCTGCGTGTTGAGCGCCGCCCGCCGCTGCTCCGCCATCGCGCCCACCAGGGTCAGAGCCTCCTGGAGCTGGAAATCCGTCTGGTCGGGCTTCGCCGGGTCGAATTTCGGGAAGTTGGCCGGCGGCTTCTCCGGCAGGGAGGCGGCGATCGGCGGCAGATCGGTGCGTGGCGGCGGCTTGGCGTCGGTGCCGAACTCGTTGGCGATGGTGTTGTTGAGGTTCGACTCGTGGTCGGGCCCGAACTGCTCCACCGGATCGCGCGACTCCTCCACCTTCACGTCGGGGGTGATGCCGAGGCCCTGGATCGAGCGCCCGGACGGTGTGTAGTAACGCGCCGTGGTGAGCCGCATGGCGCCGCCGCCCGGCAGCGGGATCACCGTCTGCACCGACCCCTTGCCAAAGCTACGGGTGCCGAGCAGCACCGCCCGTTGATGATCCTGCAAGGCCCCCGCGACGATCTCACTCGAGGAGGCGGAGCCGTTGTTGATCAGCACCACCATCGGCAAGCCGCCGGTGATGTCGGTCCCCTTGGCGTCCCAGCGCTGGTTGTCGGACGGGTGCCGCGCACGGGTGGAGACGATCTCGCCCTGCGGGATGAAGTCGCTCGCCACGGCCACCGCCTGATCGAGCAGCCCGCCCGGATCATTGCGGAGGTCGAAAACGATGCCCCGCAGATGGCCGCCCGATTGTTCCTTGAGGTCGGCGACCGCCTTTCGGATCGCCGGGTCGGCGTCCTCGGTGAACTGGGACAGGCGCAGATAGCCGATGTCGTTCGGCTCTAGCCGCGACTTCACGACATGGATTTGGATGATCTCGCGGGTCATCGAGACCACCACGGGCTGGTCAACCCCGGCTCGCTTGAGCGTCAGGGTGATCTGGGTGTTGGGAGCGCCGCGCATCTTGTCGACGGCATCCGAGAGGGTCAGCCCCTCGACCGATTTGCCGTCGATCTGGGTGATGAGGTCGCCCGCCTTGATGCCGGCACGGGCGGCCGGGGTGTCGTCGATCGGGCTGATCACCTTGATGAGCCCGTCCTTGTCGGCCGATACCTCCAGCCCGAGCCCGCCGAACTGGCCGCGCGTCTGCACCTCCATGTCACGGAACTGGCGGGCGTTCATGTAGGACGAGTGCGGGTCGAGCCCGGTCAGCATCCCGTTCAGGGCGTTCTCCACCAGCTCCTTGTCCGTAACCTTGTCCACATAGTCGGCCCGCACCCGCTCGAACACGTCGCCGAACAGGGTCAGCCAGCGGTAGGTGTCGACGTTGGAGGTGTCCTCGGCATGGGCCCTGGCGATGCCGAGCGCCGCGCCGGCGTGCCGGGCAAGGTGCGCCGCCGGGCCAGCGACGGCGATCCCGCCGATGAACGCGACACCGATGAGCAGCGAGTTCCGCAGACGAGGAGGGCGAGAATCCATTCGGCAGTCCTTCCGCGCGCTATCACCCGGCCTGCGAGTAACGGCGCCTAAGCGCGTGATGCGACACGTCAAGTATCCGTGATTCACCGTCGCTCCGTCCAGCCGGAAATTCTTAATGCTTGCTCAGCCGCGTTACGGGCAAGTCAAACATTCCCTGCGTTACCCGAATAGCTGCGCACGCCTGTCGGCGGCGTCATATTGTCGCGGACCTGGTGCTTGCCTAGGATCGAGACGAGAACGACGAGCGGGAGGGGAACAGCCATGTCGCAGGCGGTGAGAGCGCGTCAGGTCCCGGAGGCCCGCCTTTATGGCCGCCTGGAGGACCGTATCCTGGCCCGCGACCAGCGGGGAGCGAGCGACGCGTTTTACGAACTGCTGCGCGCCGGCCGCCCGCTCGCCGAGATCATGGCGGAAGCGGTTCGGATTCATGCCCCTTACACGCATGTGCCGTATCACGAGCGGATCGACGACGGGTATCCGAATTTCGTCAACAACGACCATTGCCTTCTTTCGGCCCGCGCCGGCATTCGGCTCAGCCAGGCTCTGCCCGCATCGATGGCCGGGCTGCCGATGGCGCAGACGATCTGGTACATCCCGACCGGGCTCGACATCTGGAACCAGAAGATCGGCCGGGCTCCCGGTCACTACACGCGCGGCTTCAAGGGCGAGATCACCAACCCTCCGAAGCCGGTTGTCTACTGGCCGGACCAGGAGCCGGAACGCCTTGAGGGCTCGCTGCGCGAGCGGCTGGGCCACTGGCTTACGCTGGTTCACCGCGGGCAGGTGCTAGAGGCCTACCGGGTCTTTCTCGGGCTGATGGAAGAGAAGCCGCATCGGCGGGAGGTGCTGGCCGAGCTGGTCTTCGCCGGGCTGATCGACGTGCAGGACCGCGCCTATCTCAATCGCTCCTACACCACGGGTCACAAGGCCTACCGCGCGCGCTCCACGGTGGAGATCGGCGATGCGATCGGGTGGGACAACGCGCATCACGTGCTTTACGCCGGCGCACTCGACATCGCGGTCGGGCCGCGCTGGTACTCGACGTACGAGATGGCCTGCAACGCGATCAAGGTGATGGTCGACGGCGAGGAGCTGCACGCGGTTCCCTATGGCGGCGCCAGCGCGCACGAAACCGCGCTACTTGCCAATACCGCGCCGCTCGACCAGACCGAGGCGGCGGAACTCACCGAAGCCATCATCCGCGCGCCCGAGCCAGCCTATCTTGAGGTGCTGTCGCGACTGCTGCTCGCCGGGAAAAGCCCACGGCGGATCCTTGACACGATCCAGACCGCGGCGGCGCAGGTGGTGATCGAGACGCAGATCCCGACAAACTTCTCGCTGCCGCAGCACTGCTACGAATATTGCAGTACGCTCGGGTGGTTCTACGACAATTTCGACCATCCGCTGCGGCTAAAGCTGCTGTTTGTCGCCGCCTCCTTCCTCAACCGAGCCGCGTGGCACCAGAAGCTGACCGGCGATCTCAACCCGGTCAACGTGCGCGCGCCCGCTGGGGCCGAAAGCATGAGCGCAGGCCACGTACTCGACCGGGTAGAAGCGGCCGTGACATCGCTGAGCGGGCCAGAAAGTCTCGCCTGGACCCAGGCCTGGCTCGACAATTTCACCGACCGCGCGCCGCTCATCGAGCGGCTGGCGATCGCCGCCGCGCGGCTCGGCAACGACCCTCACAACCAGGAAATTGCCCAGTGCATGCTGGACGATTTCGGCCGCAACCGCTCGAGCGACCGCGACCGCCTGATCCTGGCCGCCGCCCAGCACACGGCGGTGCACCGCAAATACGGCGATCCGCTGGAGGCGAGCCGGCGTTTCGGCGAGGCGATGGGCGTCGCCGGGCTGCACTGACCTGAGGATCGGCATGGCGGTGGCCTCGTCGGTCGGCCAGACATGGACGCTGGGGGGACGGCCTGCCGTAGCGCCACGCCTACGATATCGCTTGGCGCCACGCGCTCGACATGGACGAAACGGGCGCAGCCCTGGCCGTCGGCTCGACCAGCGGCGGGCTATGGATTTCCGAGGACGGCGGCGCGTCGTGGACGGCGGCCCCCTGCCGCCGGCCGCCGTGGCGCGCTCCGCGGGAGGGTAGGAAACCCCGCTCAGCTCTTCTCGGCGCGGACCAGCATCGGCCCGAGCTTCCGGCCGCCGAAGATGTGCACATGCAGGTGCGGCACTTCCTGGTGGCTGTCCGGCCCCATGTTGGCAAGCAGGCGGTAGCCCGGCTCTTCCAGCCCGAGCTGGCGCGCCACCTTGCCCACCGCGCGCACGAAGCCGGCGATCTCGGCCTCGCTCGCCCCGGCGCTGAAATCGGCCCAGGAGCACCATTTGCCGCGCGGGATCACCAGCACATGCACCGGCGCCTGCGGGTTGATGTCGTGGAAGGCGATCGCCCACTCGTCCTCATAGACCCGCCGCGACGGGATCTCGCCGCGCAGGATGCGGGCGAAGACGTTGTTGTCGTCGTACGGGGGCTGGCCCATCACCGGCATGGCGCGCTCCTGGCTAGGGGATCTTGGTCGTCTGTAGCCCATGGACGACGGGTAGCTTGCGCGCGCGGTTCGCCTTCTCGGCGATGCCGCTGATGCCTTCGCGCCGCTTCAGCTCCGCCCATACCTGCTCCGCGTGCACGCCGCTCGCCACCCAGAGGACGATCAGGTGATAGAGGACGTCGGCGCTCTCCGCCACCAGCGCCTCACGGTTGCCGGATACCGCCTCGATCAGGCACTCCACCGCTTCCTCGCCGAATTTTTGCGCGACCTTGGCGATGCCGCGCGACATCAGCCGCGCCGAGTGGCTGACCTCGGGATCGACGGTGCGGCGGTCCAACACCACGGCGAACAACCGGTCGAGCACGGCCGAGGCGGGCCCGATCGCAAGCGGTGGCAGCAGTTCGGTGACGGACGCGGCGCGATCCGGCTTAACCTTGAGCACCCGCTTCTTTTTGGTTTTCGGTGGCGGTTGTTTCTTGGGTTTTCGCTTGACCGACTTCGCCATATCAGGAGGCTCGGCGCGACAAGCGAACCGGAAGCCCAGCATCCTGCATCGCCTGCTTCACGTCGGCGATCGTCAAGCTGCCGAAGTGGAACACGCTCGCCGCGAGGAGCCCGGTCGCGCCCGCCCGTGCGCCCTCGATGAAGTGGCGCGCCTCGCCCACCCCGCCGGAGGCGATCACCGGCAGCCGCACCGCGCCGCAGACGGCGCGCAGCAGATCGAGATCAAACCCCGCTCCAGTGCCGTCGCGGTCCATGCTCGTCAGCAGGATCTCGCCGGCACCGAGCCCCGCCACCTCCTGGCACCACGCAACCGCATCGCGTCCGGTGCCACGCCGTCCACCATGGGTAAACACCTCCCATCGACCGGGCGCCGCTTGCTTGGCATCGACCGCGACCACCACGCACTGGCTGCCGAATTTCTCGGCCGCCTCGCGCACCAGCGCGGGCCGGGCGACGGCGGCGGAGTTGATGCTGCACTTGTCGGCGCCGGCGAGCAGCAGGCGGCGCATGTCGTCGACCGACCGGATGCCGCCGCCGACGGTCAGCGGCAGGAACACCCGCGCGGCCGTGCGGGCGACCACCTCAAAAATCGTGTCGCGGTTCTCGTGGCTTGCGGTGATGTCGAGAAAGCAGAGCTCGTCGGCGCCCGCCGCGTCGTAGACCGCCGCCTGCTCCACCGGATCGCCGGCATCGCGCAGCGCGACGAAGTTCACGCCCTTGACGACGCGCCCGTCCTTCACATCCAGGCAGGGAATCACCCGCAGTTTCAGCATGCCGCCTTCTGGTCGCGCTCACTCACCACTGCTAAAGCAGCCTCCGCGTCGAGTCTGCCATCATATAACGCGCGGCCGACGATAACTCCTTCAATTCGGGTTTTCTTCGCGGCATCAGACAAGTTGCGGAGGTCGTCTAGTCCGCTGATTCCGCCCGACGCGATCACGGGCGTGGCAATCCGCTCGGCGAGTGCCACCGTCTGGGCAATGTTGACTCCGCTCAGCATCCCGTCGCGTGCGATATCGGTGTAAATGATCGCGGCCGCTCCGGCATCCTCCAGCCGTAGCGCCAAATCCACGGCGGCCAGCGCCGAAGTCTCTGCCCAGCCCTCGGTCGCGGCCATGCCGTCGCGCGCGTCGATGCCGACCGCGATCCGACCCGGAAAGGCGGCGCAGGCGGCGCGCACGAGTTCGGGTTCTCTCACGGCGGCGCTGCCCAGGATAACCCGCCGCACCCCGGCCGCGAGCCACGCCTCGATGCGCCCGAGATCGCGAATGCCGCCGCCCAACTGCACCGGGATAGACACCGCGGCCAGGATGGCGCGCACCGCCGCCTCGTTGACCGGCCGGCCCGCGAATGCGCCGTTCAGGTCGACGACGTGCAGCCACGCAAAGCCGGCCGCCTCCCAGCGCCGGGCCTGCGATGCGGGATCGTCGGAATAGACGGTCGCCTCGTCAATCGCGCCACGGCGCAGGCGGACGCACTGCCCGTCCTTGAGGTCGATCGCAGGATAGACTGTGAAGCGGCTCATTCGCTCCGCGCGTCTTTGCCGCGGCGCTCCTGCAAGAGCTTGTAGTAATAGAATCCGCGCACGGTCTTGCCGCCCACGCGCGCGTACGCCGGATGCACGCCCCAGCGAGCGAAGCCGAGCGACTCGTAAAGCCGGATCGCCGCCGTCTGCGTCTCCCGGACGTCCAGATTCAGCACTTGATAACCCATCGCCCGCGCCGATTCCTCGGCGGCCATGGTGAGGAGCCGCGCCATGCCGTGGCCGCGCGCATAGGGCGCGATGAATGCGTGCATCAGGGTGGCCGAGAAGGCCTGTGCCTCGTTGTTGCGCGGCGGACGCACGAGCTGACCGCAACCGACGATCGTGCCGTTGAGGCGGGCGAGCAACAAAGTCCGCTCCGGCACCAGCAGCACGCCCTTATAGTAAGTCTCCAGCGTCTGGCGGCCGGGCGGGTGCACCCAGCCGAAGCCGCCGCCGTCCAGGATCGCCGCGTGGGTGGCTTCGCAAAGCGCGCTCAAATCCTCGTCGGTGAACGCGCCCTCGGCGCGCTCGATCGCGCGCGCCGGCTCGGTTTCGGTATCGGCCATGCTTAGGGCGTCCAGAGCAGGAAATTCTGCAAGATGCGCAACCCCACCTCCTGGCTCTTCTCGACGTGGAATTGCGTCCCGGCGCGGTTCGCGTCGGCAACCATCGCAACCACTGGCCCGCCATAATCGGTGGTCGCGATCACCTGCGCCGGGTCGCCGTGCGCGAGCGCATACCCATGCACGAAGTACACGTGATCGCCCGGCACCAGCCCATCGAGCAGCTGGTGAGTGCCCGGCAAGAAATCCAGCCCGTTCCAGCCCATTTGCGGCAGGCGCAGGCCCGGCGGGTTCATAGCCGCGATCTCGCCCGCGACCCAGCCGAAGCCCGGTGTCACCCGATGCTCCAGCCCGCGCTCAGCCATCAGCTGCATCCCGACGCAGATGCCGAGGAACGGCGCACCGGCTTCCGTCCGTTCGGCGATCGCTTCCCACATGCCGGGCACGCTGTGCAGGCCGCGCGCGCAGTCGGCAAAGGCCCCCTGGCCGGGCAGCACGACGCGGTCGGCGCGATAAACGAGGTCGGGATCGGCCGTGACCGTCACCTCCGCGCGCAGCCCGGCACGGTCGGCGGCAAGCTGCAGCCCGCGCAAGGCGGAGGCAAGATTGCCGCTGCCGTAATCGACCACGGCGACCAGCATCATCCGGCTTCCGGCAGGAACGCGCGGCCAAGGTCGGGGCGGACCGCCAAGAGGCGTGCCAGCGCACTATCCCAATCCCGCGCCGCGAGCACGTGAGTCGCGCGAAAACCATGCAAACCTAGTGACCAGCGCACCAGATCCCGCCCCGAGACGCCGGCGAACAGCGCCAGCACGAACTCGGCCGCCGTCGCCGCGCCGCCCGGCAGCAGCAGCGCGGCGGCGACATCCGCGGCGAGCACTAGGACGGCCGGGATGAAGGCGCGGTGCAGCGCCAGCCAGAGCGGGCCGAAGAAGAAGGCGCCGAAGCTGAATCCTTCCGGGACCAGCACCGGCGGCCGTCCTTCGCGCAGATGGGCCGTATAGACTCTCACAGCGTCCCCTTGGTGGAGGGGATCGCCTCGCCCGCGCGCGGATCAGGCTCGGCGGCTTCCCGCAGCGCCCGCGCCACCGCCTTGAAACAGGCTTCCGCCATGTGATGCGCGTTGCGCCCGGCTCGGCGCGTCACGTGCAATGTGACCAGCGCGTTGATGGCGAAGGCGCGGAAGAACTCCTCAAACAGCTCGGTGTCGATCTCGCCCAGAAGCGGGCGGGAGAACTCCACGTCCCAGGCGAGCAGGGGGCGCCCGGAGATGTCCACCGCCGCCTCCGCGAGCGCCTCGTCCATCGGCACGAGCGCATGGCCGAACCGGCGGATGCCGCGCTTGTCGCCGATCGCCTGGGCGAACGCCTTGCCGAGCACGATGCCAACATCCTCGGTGGTGTGGTGGGCGTCGATATGGAGGTCGCCCTCCGCCCGCACCGCAAGATCGAACAGCCCGTGCCGGGCGAAGGTGGTGAGCATGTGGTCGAGGAAGCCGACACCCGTGGCGATCTCCGCCGCGCCCGTCCCGTCGAGGTCGAGGCGCAGCGAGATGTCCGTCTCGGACGTGGTGCGGGCAAGCGAGGCGGCGCGGGACATGGCGCAGCCAAGTAGCGCAGGCAGCCGATTCAGGCCAGCGGTAGGGGCCCGAGCTGTCCTGCCAGGAACTCATCCAGGTTCCCGCCCGGGAACAGGACGGCCGGCACGCCGGCGGCCTCCGCCGCGGCGAGATCGCTCGGTTGGTCGCCCACCATCAGGCAGCGCGCCGGGTCGAGCTCCCAGGCAGCGATGAGGGAGCGGAGCATCCCCGGCTTCGGCTTGCGGCAGTCGCAACCGGCCTCGGGGCCGTGCGGACAGTAGCGCATGTCGTCGATCGCCCCGCCCGCCCGTGCCACCTCGCCGCGCACCCAGTCCATCAGCGCCAGGAACTCGGCCTCGGAATAGAGCCCGCGCGAGATGCCAGACTGATTGGTCACGACGAAGACAAGCCAGCCAGCCGCTTTAGCGCGCACGAACGCCGCCAGCGCGCCCTCGGTCCACTCCCAGCGTTCGCGCGAGCCGACATAACCGTGGTCGCGGTTCAGCACACCGTCGCGGTCGAGAAACAGCGCCCGCTTGGTGGCGACCGGTTCAGCCAGGGATGCGGTCCGGGAACATCGCCCGCTCGACCAGAGCGCAGACGACATGGGCGGCGGTGATGTGGAGCTGCTGAATGATCGCCGTCTCGTCGGCCGGGGCGCGGAAGATCAGGTCGCACCGCTCCGCCATCGGCCCGCCATGGCGGCCGCCGAAGCCGAGGCACACGGCACCGATCCGCCGCGCCGAGTCGAGCGCGCGCAGGACATTGGGCGAGCGGCCGGAGGTGGAGATGCCGAGCAGCACGTCGCCCGGCCGCGCCAGGGCGCGCACCTGACGGTCGAAGACGTGCTCGAACCCATAGTCGTTGCCGGCCGCCGTCAGCACCGAGCCATCGACGGCCAGGGCGATGGCCGGCAGCGGGTCGCGGTCGAACGCCAGCCGCACGATGAACTCTCCGGCGATGTGCTGGGCATCGCCGGCGCTGCCGCCGTTGCCGGCGATCAGCAGCTTGCCGCCGCCGCGCAGCGATCCGACGATCGCATCCGTCATCGCCGCAAGCACCGCCTGCTCGGCGTCGCTTGCGGCCAGTGCCGCCATCGCCTCCGCCGAACGGCGAAGAAATGCAGTCGTGTAGCCGTTCACGACCCGGCCCCTTTCATCATGCGGCTGCCTAGCAGATCCAGTTCGCAGCGGCAAAGTCTTTGATCCGGCTCCGCTCGCGTGCTACCCGCACGCGGCGCGTGGGAAAGGGCGCATGATCAGGTACGACTGCCGCTATTTCCGCACCTCCCGGCCGTGCGTGTTCAACAAGCAAGAGGGCGCGGAGTGCCCGACCTGCGCCCGCTACGCGCCGTTTCGCGAGCGGGTGCTGTTCATCAAGCTCGATGCCATCGGCGATGTGCTGCGCTCCGCTTCCCTGCTGCCGGCCGTCATCGCCCGCCATGAGCGGCCATTCGTCGCTTGGCTCACCCGTGCCGAATCAGCGGAGCTGGTGGCGATGATCGAGGGGGTGGACGAGGTCATCACGCTGAACACCGACGGACTGGCGCGCATCGCCGCCGGCGGTTGGTCGGCCGTTTACTCGCTCTCCAACGACCTCACGAGCGCCGCCCTCGCCAACGCGGCGGCGGGGAAGGCGGTGCGGCCGGTGGGGTTCTTTCTGCGCGATGGCGTTATCGCCCCGAGCAATAAGGCCGCTGAAACTTGGCTGGAGATGGCCGCATTCGATCGTCTGAAGCGGGCAAACACGCAAACCTACCAGCAGCGCATGATGGCGATCCTTGGCAGCGACTTTGAGGTGCGCCCGCCGGTGCTGCGCGTCCCGCCCGCACTGCTCGCGAAGGCCAAGGCGCGCGTCGCCGCGCTGTTTCCGGCGCCCGGCCGCCCCCGGATCGCGGTCAATGTCGGTTCGGGCGCGCGCTGGCCCAAGAAGATGCTCGGGGCGGAGCAGATCGCAGCCGTCCTGGCGGCGCTTCGCGGGCGCGCCGATGCGGACATCCTGCTCGTCGGCGGCGGGGCGGAAGCCGGCAAGACCGAGGCGATCCTCGCAGCGATGGCTGGCGACCCGCATATCGCCTCAGCACTCACCCCGCACTCCATCCCGGAGTTCGTCGCGACCCTCATGCAGGCCAATGCGCTGCTCTGCGGCGACACGCTCGCCCTGCACATCGCCAGCGCGATCGAGCTGCCGACGCTGGCGGTATTCGGCCCTACGAGCCATGCCGAAATCGGCGACTTCGACGGGCTGATCGAAAAAGCGTGGACGCCAGCTCTCGATTGCCTCGGCTGCTACGGGGATTGCGCGAAAACGCCAAATTGCATGAGCCTGCTCGATCCGGCCCAGCTCGCGGAGCGGCTCCTCGCGCGTCTTCCCGCCTAGCTGCACCCAATCGATGCGTCTCTTCTTCGTGGCCCAGCGAGTCCCCTATCCGCCGGATCGGGGGGACAAGATCACGACTTTCCACGAGATCCGTCACCTGGCGCGCAAGCACGAGGTGCATGTGTACTGCCTCGCCGACGGCGAGGAGGATCTCGACAATCGCGGCGGCCTGAATGGATCGGCAGCGAGCGTCCATGCGGTCGCGGTCGATCCGTTCCGGGCCAAGCTGCGAGGGATCGCGGCGCTGGCCGACGGACGCCCGCTTTCGGTCGCGATGCTGGCCGAACCCGCGCTCATGCGCGCGATCGCCCAAGGGGTTCGCACGCAGCGGCCCGACGCGATCCTGGTCTACAGCTCGAACGTCGCGCAGTTCGCCGAGCCGTTCGCGGACATCCCGCGCATCATGCAGTTCGCCGATCTGGATTCGCTGAAATGGCAGGCCCTGGCCCAAAAGGCCGTCCTTCCGATGCGCCTTATCTATGCACTCGAAGCCCGCCGGCTGCTTGCTTACGAGCGTCGGATCGCCGCCGCCTTCGCGCACTCCCTGGTCTGCACACCGAACGAGGAGGCCGATTTCCGCCGACTCATCCCCGGCGCGAAGCTGAGCGTCGTCGGCAACGGAGTCGACCTCGACTATTTCCGACCGGCCGGTGCCGCAAAGGCGCCCGCCTCGCTCGTGTTCACCGGGGTGATGGAGTACGCGCCAAACGTCGATGCGGTGTGCTGGTTCTGCGCCGAGATCCTGCCGCTGGTGCGGCGGGAAGTGCCGCAAGCGAGCTTGACTATCTGCGGCAGCCGCCCAGCGAAGGAGGTGCGGCAGCTCGCCCGCATCGATGGCGTGACCGTGACCGGGTGGGTCCCGGACGTGCGTCCGTTCCTCGACCGAAGCACCGTGTTCGTTGCCCCGCTCAGGATCGCCCGCGGCATCCAGAACAAAGTGCTGGAGGCGATGGCGACAGGGCTGCCGGTCGTCTGCACCGCCCGCACCTGGCGCGGTACCACGATCCCCCAGGGCGCCGGCATCCTGGTCGCCGACACGGCGGTGGATTTCGCCCGCGAGATCGTCCGCCTGCTGCGCGACGACGACCTGCGCTTTCGCATGTCCTCCGCCGCCCGCGCCGCCGTTGAGGCGCGCTATGCGTGGGACGCCCAGCTCGCCGCTCTCGATCGCGTGCTGGCCGAGGCGACGGAGGGCACAGCGGGGCTCACCGCCCCGCACTCCGCGTGACCTCGCTCATCGGCGGCAGCAGGGCGGCTGCGTAGGCAGCGGGATCGGCGAGCAGGAGGCGCGCCGTCCTAAGATCGAGGTCGGTCCCCTCGGCGGCCGGGCAGGCATCGCGGATCGCCACCATCTCCGCCGGCCGCACCGGGGGCCGGCTGCGCCGCTCGCGCATGAGCGCGGCTAACAGCGGCTGCCTGCCCGCCTTCAGGGCGGCAAGCTGCTTCTGCACTGCGGGCTCACCGAGGCTCGTGCAGACCTGCGGCAGCACGCCGAGGCCCTGGATCGGCCAGCCGCGCGGCGCGAGGATGCGGCTCCAGGTCAGCAGCAGCTCGCCCCCGTCGGGCAGGCGAGTGACGATCTGCACAAGGCCCTTGCCGAGCGTGGAGCTACCGACGACCACCGCTCTGCTGCGGTCGGCCAGTGCCGCGGCCAGCACCTCGGCGGCGCTCGCCGTTCGCCCGTCCACCAGCACGATCAGCGGAACATCGGGTTCCAGCGGCGCGCCTTGGGCGGCAAACACATGATCGGCGGCGGGATCGCGCCCGAGCGTGCGCGCCACCAGCCCCGGCGGCAGCAGCTCCTCGGCCGTGCTCGCCGCCTGTTGCAGCAGGCCCCCGCGATTGCCCCTCAGGTCGAGCACGATGCCACTCGGCCGCTGGCGGGCGGTGAAACCGCTCGCGATCGTCGCGGCGAGGCGCGCGGCAGTGCGCGTGTTGAAGGTGCTGATCCGTACGAGCAGCGCCGCCCCGTCGCGGAAGGCGAAGACGTTCTCCTCCGGCACATCCATGCGGGTCAGGGTCACCGTCCGCCGCGCGCGACCCTTCGCCAGCTCCAGGACGACATCGGTGCCATCGGAACCTGCGAGCCAGGACTCGACATCGCTCGCCGGCACGCCGTGCGTCGGGTCGCCGTTCACCGACAGTATTCTGTCCCCAGAGCGGATGCCGGCGAGACCCGCCGGCCCGTCCGGAATGACGCGCGCCACCACCACCGCCCCGCCGGGAGATGCTTCGAGCGTCAGGCCAACCCCAGCCTGGCCTTCCCGCTCTTCCTCCTCCTCATCGGCCTGAAACGGCGGCACGTAGCGCGAATAGGGGTCGAGATGGCTCAGCATCCCCTCGAAGAAGGCCCGCATCACGCGCCCCGTTCCGGCCTGACGGAACGCCGCCGAGGCCTTCCAGGCCATCTCGGTGACCGCCACCACCGCAGCACTCCAGGCCAGGCTGTCGTCGGGGGCCGGCGCCACCACGGTCAGCAGCACCCCACCCCGGCCCAACAGCACGATCGTGCCCTGCCGGACGGCTACTGAGAGGCCGGGATCGACCGCCGCCAGCCCGTGCAGGCCCCAAAGCGCAAGCTCCGGGATTGTCACCGGATCGAGCGCGCGGGGCGGGATGAATTCGAATGCCGCCGCATAGCTCTTCGCGGCCAGCGCCGAATCGAAACCGGCCGACGGCATGCGATCGGCCCTCGCCGGCATGACGATGATCAGAACGAGCAGAAGTCCAAGCCGACTCACGTCGATGCGGACCGCTTGCGACCCTTGCCGCGCCTGGCCGGGCGGAGCGGCGCGCCCTGCATGACGTGGAACACCAAACCGCCGGTGACCGGAGAAGCTTCAGCTAGCCGGACCTCCACCTCCTGAGCAAGGCGGAAGACCTGCCTGCTGTGCCGTCCTGTCAGCGTCTGCTCGCGCTCGTCGTGCCACCACTGATCATCCGGCAGCGTTGAGCGCGGCACAATGCTGTTCGCGCCGTTGCCGCTCAGTGTCACGAATATGCCATATCGTGTGACACCGGAGACACGGGCCTGGAACACTTCGCCGATCCGATCGGCCATGAAAGCCGCGAGATAGCGGTCGGCCGCATCCCGTTCCGCGGCAACCGAGCGGCGCTCGGTGCGCGTGATGTGCGCGGCTGTTTCCTCGAGACCTGCTGCTTCGTTCGCCGCCAGCCCGTCGGTCCCGAGCCGCAGCGCCCGGATCAGGCTGCGGTGCACGAGCAGGTCCGCATAACGGCGGATCGGGCTGGTGAAATGCGCGTAGCGGCTCAGCGCGAGCCCGAAATGGCCGATATTGTTCGTGCTGTAGGCGGCCTGGGACTGGCTCCGCAGCACCACCTCGCTTACCAGTGGCGCCACATCGGTCCCCGCCACCCGCCGCAGTACCCGGTCGAGGTCGCGCGGGTGGATGCGGTCGCCGGGCGGAAGCGAGATGCCGAGACCGCGCAGGAAATCGCGCAGCGTCGTCAGCTTCTCGGCGCTCGGCGGGGCATGAATGCGATAGATGCAGGGCGCCCGGCGGGCCTCCAGCTCCTCGGCCGCCGCCACATTGGCCAGGATCATGAACTCCTCGATCAGCCGGTGGCTGTCGAGGCGGGGGCGCGGATCCACCGCAGCAACCTGCCCGGCGGCGTCCAACACGATCTTGCGCTCGGGAAGGTCGAGATCGAGCGTGCCGCGCCGCAGCCGTGCGTCCAGCAGCGCCCGGAACGCGGCATAGAGCGCGGGCAGCGGCAGCCCGAGCGAGCGATCCGCCTCGTGCGCTGCCTGCACCTCCTCATAGGTCAGCCGCGCGGCGCTCCGCATCAGGCCGCGCCCGAGTCGGTGGCTGCGTTTTCTGCCCTCCGCGTCGATCCGCATCTCCGCGAACAGGCAACCGCGATCTTCCTGCGGACGCAGGCTGCACCATCCGTTCGAGAGCGCCTCCGGCAGCATCGGCACCACGCGGTCGGGAAAATAGGTGCTGTTGCCGCGCTCGCGCGCCGCGCGGTCGAGCGCAGTGCCGGGGCGGACGTAATGGGCCACGTCGGCGATCGCCACGATGAGGCGGAAGCCGCCGCCAGGCTCGGGCTCGGCGAACACCGCATCGTCGAAATCGCGGGCGTCCTCGCCGTCGATCGTTATCAGCGGCACGTCGCGCAGATCCACACGGCCCGCCAGCGTCGTCGCGCGGGCGCGAGCAGCCGCACGCTCCGCTTCCGGGGAAAAGACGTGCGGCAGCTCGTGGGTGGTGATCGAAATCAGGCTGACCGCACGGGCGTCATTCAAGCTGCCTAGCCGCTCGACCACTCGCGCCGTCCGCAGCCCGAGATGCCGGCCGGCGCGCGGCAACGGTTCGGCCAGCACCACCTCCTCCGCTTCGGCGCCCAGGCTTTCGCCCGGCGGCACCGACCACTCGGCGCGCACCCGGCGGTTCGTGGGCTCGATCCGTCCCTCGCCGCGAGGCCCGGGTCGGAACACGCCGATCAGCCGGGCGGGCGCGGTTTCCAGCACCCGTATGGCTCGGCCCTCGTATCGCCCCGGTCCGGCCGGGCGCAGCCGGGCGAGCACGCGCTGGCCGGCGGCGAGGCTCGGCTGCCCGCGTGCTTCGGCAGCCATCAGGATGCGCGGCGGCGGCCCCTCGTCGTCCCAGTCGATCGGCTCGGCGATCGCATCGCCGTCGGGGTCGATTCCCGTGACCAACACAACCGCCACGCCGGGCAGCCCTGCCCGGCGGCCGCGCGGTCCGGCGCTTGTCAGGCGGCTCACCGGTGGATGGACGGGCGGGGATGGGGGCGTCGCATCGGGCCGCAAGTCTCTTGCGCCACGGCGGGCAGTTCAAGCTTGGTGCCGACTAGCGTATACGGGATCGGTCATGCCGTGGCACGCGGGCGGCGCTTGTGCTGGCGCGGCCCGGGCTCATGTATCAGCCAGTAACGGGAACTCATCCAGCTATGGACGCGCTCATTGGCCAGAAGCAGCCGGCCTCTGCCCAAAACATGATCGTCGAGGGCGATCAGAAGACCTTCATGGCCGAAGTGATCGAGGCTTCGCGCCAGATCCCGGTTCTGGTCGATTTCTGGGCCACGTGGTGCGGGCCCTGCAAGCAGCTCACCCCGACGCTCGAGAAGGTGGTCCGGTCGGCGGGCGGCCGGATCAAGCTCGTCAAGATCGACATCGACGCCAACCGCAGCCTCGTCCAGCAGCTCGCGCAGCTCGGCCTGCCGCTGCAATCGGTGCCGACCGTGGCGGCCTTCTGGCAGGGGCAGATCGCCGACCTGTTCCAGGGCGCGCTGCCCGAATCGGAAGTCCGTCGGTTCGTGGAGGCGCTGCTGAAGCTGGCCGGCGGCTCCATGCCGGGGGCCGATCTGCTTGCCGAGGCCAAGGCGGCGCTGGAGCGGGGCGACGGACAGACCGCCGGGCAGCTGTTCAGCACGCTGCTCGAGGAGGAGCCGGAGAACCCGGACGCTTGGGGCGGGCTGATCCGCGCCCTGATGGCGCTGGGCCGCGAGGACGAGGCGGCCGCGGCGCTCGAACGGGTGCCGCCCAAGATCGCCGAGCACGCCGAGGTGGCGGGGGCCCGCAGCGCGCTCGCGCTCGCCGCCGAGGGGCGGGAGGCGCGCAAGCAGCTGAAGCAGCTCGAAGACCGGGTGGCGCGCGATCCGGCGGACTTCCAGGCCCGCTACGATCTGGCGGCCGCCCTGAACGCGGTCGGCGCGCGCGCCGAGGCGGCCGAGCAACTTCTGGAAATCCAGCGCCGCGAGCGCGGCTGGAACGGCGATGCGGCCCGCAAGCAACTGCTCAAGCTCTTCGAAGCCTGGGGCTTCGACGATCCGGCCACGATGACGGCGCGGCGAAAGCTGTCGGCCCTGCTCTTTTCCTGATGGGATCGGTGCGCCCGCGCGCGACTCTGCCTTCCGAATTCGCCGTGTTCCCCTTGGAAGGGGCCATGCTGCTGCCGCGTGGGCGCCTGCCGCTCAACATCTTCGAACCCCGCTACCTGGCGATGGTGGAGGACGCGCTCGGCGCTGGGCGGCTGTTCGGGATGATCCAGCCCGATAGCGCTGCTCCCCCCGGGGCCACCGGCCCGGCGCTGTTCCGCGTCGGCTGCCTCGGCCGCATCTCGCAGTTCTCCGAGACCGAGGACGGCCGCTTCCTCATCACCCTGACCGGCGTGATCCGCTTCGAGGTGCAGGAGGAACTGGCGCCCCGGCGCGGCTACCGCCGGGTCCGCGCCGCCTTCGACCGGTTTGTCTGCGACCTCAGGGCCGATCCCGAGCCGATCGGCCTGCCCCGCGAGTCGATCCTGGGCGCGCTGCGGACCTACTTCGCCCGCCGCGCGCTGGAAGCGAACTGGGAGGTGATCGGTCGCCTGCCCGACGAGACCCTGGTCGTCACGCTGGCGATGAGCTGCCCCTTCAGCCCGGCCGAAAAGCAAGCCATCTTGGAGGCCGGCGGCGAGGCGGCCCGCGCCGCAGCGCTGCTCGCGCTGCTGCAGATGGGAGCCGCCGAGGAACCGCCCGGCCGTGCGGTGAGCTAGCCATGCCCGAGACCGAAGACCCCGCCCCGCCCGTCCCCGTCGATCCGCGGCTGCTGGAGATCCTGGTCTGCCCGGTGACGAAGGGGCCGCTCGAATACGACCGCGAGCGCGGGGAGCTGATTAGCCGCCGTGCTGGGCTCGCCTACCCGATCCGCGACGGCATCCCGATTATGCTGCCCGACGAGGCCCGTCCGCTGGAGGCGTAATGGCCGCGGCCGTCACCGAGCTTCGCCTGGACCGTGCCACGCGCACCCTGCTCGTCAGCTTCGCCGACGGGGCCCGCTTCGCCCTGCCGGCCGAGTATCTGCGGGTCGAGAGCCCGAGCGCCGAGGTGCAGGGCCACGCCCCTGGCCAGAAGACGCTGCTGCCGGGCAAGCGCCAGGTCGCGATCACCGGTATCGAGCCGGTGGGCAACTACGCCGTGCGGCTGATCTTCGACGACGGCCACGACACCGGTATCTACTCGTGGGAGCTGCTGCGGGAGATGGGCGAACAGCAGCCAGCGCGGATGGAAGCCTACGAGGAGGCGCTCGCCGCCAGGGGTCTCAGCCGCGACCCAGGCTAAGGTGTACACCGACGCCGGAATGGCCGCGCATTTTCGGACGAAACGCGCCGGGGCGGCGCCGGAAAGCGTACGAAACGCGCGGCGGGCGGCCGGGAACTCGTACGATACCCGCGCCTCGGCCCGGCTATTCCGTACGATCCGGCCGCCCTTCCCTTACCCCCGCCCGATGAACGGCATCTTGGTCGCCATGATGGTCATGAACTGCACGTTGGCATCCAGCGGCAGATCGGCCATGAACCGGACCGCGTTCCCCACATGGGCGGCGTCCATCGTCGGCTCCACCCGGGTCGAGCCGTCGGGCTGCGGCACACCGCGCGCCATCCGCGCCGTCATCGGCGTCGCCGCGTTGCCGATGTCGATCTGGCTGCAGGCGATGTCGAACTGCCGTCCATCGAGCGCGATCGACTTCGTGAGCCCCGTCACCGCGTGTTTGGTGGAGGTGTAGGCGACCGAGCCCGGGCGCGGCACATGCGCCGAGATCGAACCGTTGTTGATGATCCGTCCGCCTTGCGGGTTCTGGTCGCGCATCATCCGGAACGCCGCGCTCGCGCACAGGAACATGCCGTTGAGGTTGACGGCAACGACGGACTGCCACTGTTCCCAAGTGAAATCGCCGAAGTTGGTGCTCGGCACGTTACCCCCAGCATTGTTGAACAGCACGTCGAGCCGCCCCCAGCGATCCTTCACCTTGGCGAACAGCGCTGCCACTGCGTCCGGGTCGCGCACGTCGGTCGGCACGCACAGCGTCTCGCCGCCCGGCGCCATTGCCGCCGTCTCTTCCAATGCCTCCGGCCGCCGCCCGGCAAGTGCCACCCGGTAGCCGCCCTTCAGCAGTGCCAGGGCCGCCGCCCGGCCGACACCGCTCCCGGCGCCCGTCACGACCGCAATGCTTCCGCTCATGACCCGCTTCCCCCGTTCCGTCGCGTGTTGATCATGAACGGATGGTGCAGCCGCGCCAAGGCGCCGCCGGAGCGCGTGTTTTGGGCATATTCTGCCGTCCATTTAGGCGTTCCGGCGGGATGAGGCTGTTGATTGGCAGCCATTGCCCAAGCCGAGGGCGTTAGGCACGCCCCATGCATCATGCCCCGCCGAGGGGGCCCGTACCGGGCTGCTTTGCTATGGGGGAGACTCGAATGGCAGGATCAATGAACCTAGGCCGCCGCGGATTGGGCGCGCTCGGGCTCGGCCTCACTGCGGCAGCGGCGATGGGGGCGTTGCCGACCGAAACGAAGAAGGCGAAAGCCGCCGCGCCGGACGCCAGTAATCCGATCAAGGTCGGCATCCTGCACTCGCTCTCCGGCACCATGGCGATCAGCGAAACGACGCTGAAGGACGTCATGCTGATGCTGATCGCGCAGCAGAACGACAAGGGCGGCCTGCTCGGCCGCAAGCTCGAGCCGGTGGTGGTCGATCCCGCCTCCAACTGGCCGCTGTTCGCCGAGAAGGCGCGCCAGCTCCTCAGCGTCGACAAGTGCGCCGCTGTGTTTGGCTGTTGGACCTCTGTGTCGCGCAAGTCCGTCCTGCCGGTGTTCGAGGAGCTGAACGGCATCCTGTTCTACCCGGTGCAGTACGAAGGCCAGGAGTGCTCGCGCAACGTGTTCTACACCGGCGCGGCGCCGAACCAGCAGGCGATCCCGGCGGTCGATTACCTGATGAACGAAGAAGGCGTGAAGCGTTGGGTGCTCGCCGGCACCGATTACGTCTATCCGCGCACGACCAACCAGATTCTCGAAGCCTATCTGAAGCTGAAAGGCGTCGCGCCCGAGGATCTGATGATCAACTACACGCCGTTCGGCCATTCCGACTGGCAGAGCATCGTCTCGCAGATCAAGTCATTCGGCTCGGCCGGCAAGAAGACGGCCGTGGTCTCCACCATCAATGGCGATGCCAACGTGCCGTTCTACAAGGAGCTTGGCAACCAGGGCATCAAGGCGACCGACATTCCCGTCATTGCCTTCAGTGTCGGCGAGGAGGAGCTCGCGGGCATGAGCACAAAGCCGCTGGTCGGACACCTCGCGGCCTGGAACTACTTCGAGAGCGTCGATACGCCGGAGAACAAGGCGTTCATCGACGCCTGGCACACATTCATCAAGAATCCGAAGCGTACCACCAACGATCCGATGGAGGCGCACTACATCGGCTTCAACATGTGGGTGAAGGCGGTCGAGAAGGCGGGCACCACCGACCCCGACAAGGTGATCCCGGCGGCGATCGGCGTGGCCGTGCCCAATCTCTCGGGCGGCTATTCGGCGATGATGCCGAACCACCACATCACCAAGCCGGTGTTGATCGGCGAGATCCAGGACGACGGCATGTTCAACATTGTCTCCCAGACCCCGGGCCTCGTCGTCGCGCAGGAATGGTCGCCCTATGTCGCCGAAACCAAGGATCTGATCGGCGACTGGCGTGCGCCGCTTTCGTGCGGCGCCTTCAACGTCAAGACCCACACCTGCGGTGCCGGCGGCGGCAAGGCGTAGGGTGTCACCTCTCCCGCTTGCGGGAGAGGTCGCCCGCGCGGATCGCGGGCGGGTGAGGGCGTGCGTGGTCGCGTTCGTCGCGTTCCTCGCCCTCGCCCTGCCTGCCGCCCGCGCGCAGTCCGATGCGCTGAATTTGCTCGCCTCGGCGAATTTCGACGACATTCGCCGCGGCGTGCAGGAGCTTGGCCGTTCCGGCGATCCGCGTGCGTTGCCGATCATCGCCGCCCTGCATGAGGGTAACCTCTACGTCAGCGCCGATCACGACCTATATATCAAGACCGCTCAAGGCTTCATCGCCGCCGACACCGGCAAGCCCGCGCCAGACGTTCCCGCCGCCGCGCTCAAGAAAGTCCGCGTCAGCAACGCCGTCCGCAACGCGATGGACGACGCGCTCGGCGCGCTGCGCCTGTTCGCGAAAGACCCCGCGCAGCGGCAGACCGCCGCAGAGGCGGTGTTCCACGCGCATGATCCGCACGCGGTGCCCGCGCTCGACCGCGCGATTGCGAGCGAAACCGACCCCGCGGTGCGCGCGGCGATGCAGCAGGCGCGCGCCGCCGCGATCCTCTATGCGCCCGATGCGCCCGATGCGCAGAAGCTCGAAGCCGTGAAGCTGCTGCGGGCGCGCGGCGGCATGGAGGCGCGCTCGCTGCTCGACGGCGTCACCGGCTCGCCCGCCGTCACCGCCGCCGCCAAGGCGGCCGTCGTCTCGATCGACCGCGTGCTCCAGCTCTGGTCCTTCGTGCAGAGCATCTACTACGGCGTTTCGCTCGGTTCGGTGCTGTTGCTAGCCGCCGCCGGGCTTGCCATCACGTTCGGCGTGATGGGCGTCATCAACATGGCGCATGGCGAGATGGTGATGCTCGGCGCCTACACCACTTTCGTCGTGCAGCAGGCGCTCGGGCCGGCATGGCTCGGCCTCAGCATGGCGGTCGCGGTGCCGGCCGCATTCCTCGTTTCCGGCATCGCCGGCATCCTGATCGAGCGCACGCTGATCCGCTGGCTTTACGGCCGCACGCTGGAAACCCTGCTCGCGACCTGGGGCCTCTCGCTCATTTTGCAACAGGCGGTCCGCAGCATCTTTGGCCCGGACAACCGCCCGGTCGCGCCGCCTTCCTGGATGAGCGGCGACATGCATCTCTCCGGGCTGACCTTTACTTTCAACCGCATGGTGATCATCGCCTTCGCCGCCGTGGTGCTGCTCGGCCTCATGGCAGTGCTGCGCGTCACCTCGCTCGGGCTGCGTATGCGCGCCGTCACGCAGAACCGGCTGATGGCGAGCGCGATGGGCATTCGCACGCCCTGGATCGACGCGCTGACCTTCGGCCTCGGCTCGGGCGTGGCCGGAATGGCGGGCGTGGCGCTCAGCCAGATCGACAATGTCAGCCCCAATCTCGGCCAGGGCTACATCATCGACAGTTTCATGGTGGTGGTGTTCGGCGGTGTCGGCAATCTGTGGGGCACGCTGGTGGCGGCACTCACCCTGGGGATCGTCAACAAGTTCCTCGAACCGTTCGCCGGCGCAGTGCTCGGCAAGATCGTCGTACTCGTGCTCGTGATCCTGTTCATCCAGCGCAAGCCGCGTGGCATGTTCCCGCTGCGCGGCCGGGCCGTCGAGGCATGACCGCGCACCGGCCCCTTCCCCTGTCCCCCTCCCCCAGGGAGAGGGGGGTGCCCAATTCGTTGCAGGCCGTCAGGATACCAGAATTCCCTCTCTCCGTGGGGGACGGTCCCACCGCATGACCCGCCCCTGGCTCGTCCCCACCCTTATCATCGGCCTCACCGCGCTTATCGCCGTGCTCAACCTCGCCGTGCCCGCGGGCTCGGCGTTTCATGCCTCCACCTACACCGTCTCGCTCGCCGGCAAGTATCTCTCCTACGCCATCCTCGCGCTCGCGCTCGATCTGGTGTGGGGCTACGCGGGCATCCTCAGCCTCGGTCACGCCGCCTTCTTCGCCCTCGGCGGCTATGCGATGGGCATGTATTTGATGCGCGAGATCGGCGCGCGCGGCGTGTACGGCAACGCGCGCCTGCCCGATTTCATGGTGTTCCTCGGCTGGCGCGACCTTCCCTGGTACTGGAACGGCTTCAACCATTTCGCGCTCGCCGTCATCATGGTGCCGCTGGTGCCGACCGTGCTCGCCTACATCTTCGGCTGGCTCGCGTTCCGCTCGCGCGTCACGGGCGTCTATCTGTCGATCATCACCCAGGCGCTTACCTACGCGCTGATGCTCGCTTTCTTCCGCAACGACATGGGCTTCGGCGGCAATAACGGCATGACCGACTTCAAGGACGTGCTGGGGCTCGATCTACACGCCGATTCTACCCGCGTGCTGCTGATGATGCTGACCGCGCTCGCGCTTGCCGCCGCCTTCGTGCTGTGCCGCGCGGTGGTCGGTTCCCGCTTCGGCAAGGTGCTCATCGCGGTGCGCGAGGCCGAGGCGCGCACGCGCTTCCTCGGCTACCGGCCGGAATCCTACAAGCTGTTCGTGTGGGTATTGTCGGCCGCCATCGCCGGCATCGGCGGGGCGCTCTACGTGCCGCAGGTCGGCATCATAAACCCGAGCGAGTTCTCGCCCGCCAACTCGATCGAGGCGGTGATCTGGGTCGCGGTCGGCGGGCGCGGCACGCTGACCGGCGCCATCCTCGGGGCGATCCTGGTGAATTTCGGCAAGACCTGGTTCACCGGCGCGCTGCCGCAGGCATGGCTCTACGCGCTCGGTGCCTTGTTCATCCTGACAACGCTCTTCCTGCCACGCGGCATCATGGGCTTCTTTGCGTGGCGCCCGCGTGCCGCACCGCAGGGCCAGGAAGAGCCCGCGATCACGCCCGCGGCGCGCGAGGTGGTGGGATGAGCGCCGACGGCACGCTGCTCTACCTCGACGGCGTCACCGTCAGCTTCGATGGCTTCCGCGCCCTCAACGAGCTGTCGCTCGTGCTGGAGCCCGGCGAGATGCGCGCCGTGATCGGCCCCAACGGTGCGGGCAAGACGACGATGATGGACGTCATTACCGGCAAGACCCATCCCGACAGCGGCCGCGTGATCTTCGGTGCGGACACCGACCTCACGCGCCTCGATGAGCCCGCCATTGCCGCGCTCGGCATCGGACGCAAGTTCCAGAAGCCGACCGTGTTCGAGCCGCACAGCGTGCGCGATAACATCCTGCTGGCGCTTGCCGGCAACCGCACACCGCGCTTCACCCTGTTCGCCCGCGAAACCCCCGACGAGCGGCGCCGCATCGACGAGATCCTGCACACCACGCGCCTGACCGAGCTCAGCAAGCGCCAGGCCGCCGCGCTCTCGCACGGCCAGAAGCAATGGCTGGAGATCGGGATGTTACTCGCCCAGGACCCGCGCCTGCTGCTGGTCGATGAGCCGGTGGCCGGCATGACCGATGCCGAGACCGAGCAGACGGCGGCGCTGCTGCGCGAGATCAACCGCTCCCACAGCGTGCTGGTGGTCGAGCACGACATGGCGTTCGTGCGTGCGCTCGACGTGAAAGTCACGGTGCTGCACGAGGGCGCCGTCATCGCCGAAGGCTCGATCGACCATGTCAGCGCTGATCCCAGGGTGATCGAGGTGTACCTTGGAAGATAGTTCAAACCGTCACTCCCGCGGAAGCGGGAACCCATCGTGCGGCTGGCACGATGGGTCCCCGCTTGCGCGGGGACGACGCTAACAGGGCAGCAGCCCGGATGCTTGAAATCGACCAAGTTACCCTCCACTACGGCGCCGCCATCGCGCTCCGTGGCGTCTCGCTCGGCGCGAGGGCAGGCGCCGTCACCTGCCTGATGGGCCGCAATGGCGTCGGCAAGACGAGCCTCTTGCGCGCCATCATGGGCGCGCACCCGATCACCGGGGGCGCGATCCGTTGGGAAGGCAAGGACATCACCCGCCTGCCCACCTACGAGCGCGCCCGCCGCGGCATCGCCTGGGTGCCGCAGGGCCGCGACATCTTCCCGCTGCTCACCGTGCGCGAAAATCTGCAAACCGGCTTCGCCGTGTTGCCGCGCAACCGGCGCTGCGTCCCCGACGAGATTTTCGAACTGTTCCCGATCCTCAAATCCATGCTCCGCCGCCGCGGCGGCGATCTTTCGGGCGGCCAGCAGCAGCAGCTCGCCATCGCCCGCGCGCTTGTCACCCGTCCGCGCCTGTTGCTGCTCGACGAACCGACCGAGGGCATCCAGCCCAGCATCATCAAGGATATCGGCCGCGTGATCGCCCTGTTGCGCGCCCGCGGCGACATGGCGATCCTTCTCGTGGAGCAGTATTTCGACTTCGCGCGCGAGCTCGCGCAATACATCGCCGTGATGGACCGCGGCGACATCGTGCTTTCGGGGGCGCGGGAGGAACTGGACGAGGCCGATGTCCGACGCCGGCTCTCGGTGTAGCCTTGCGGCTTCGCGCCGAAACCAGCATCAAGCACGAAGAACGCAGCGCATTCATTCGTCGGGAGGAACGATGGCCGCGGTCCTCACGGTCCGGGAGCTGCCCGAGGAGGTTCCTGCGGCACTTTGCCGGCGCGCAGCGGAGACCGGGCACAGCGTCGAGGCCGAGGCGCGCGACATTCTCATCATCAAGGCCTGCACGCCTCGAATGGTGGACGAGTGGTGGGGTCGTCTCGCCGAACGGCGGCGCACGAGTACGGCGAGCCCGCTCGCAGTCGAGAGCGCCGACCTAATCCGTGACAGCCGCTTGCGCGACGTTGCGTTCCGGTAGCGCGATGGCGATGGACGGCGCCCTTCTGCAACTCAGTCCGGTGCCCCTGCAACGCGCCGCAGGCGATTTGCTGGTCTCCCTGAAGCGTCGCGGCGACACCACGGCGTTGGCGGCGCTCCGCCAGTCCGGCTGCCTGAAAGCACGCCTGCCGCGTCGCGCCGATCCCGCCTGGGCCGAGATCGTGACGCTCAATACCGGCGGCGGCGTCGCCGCCGGCGACCGTCTCTCGGTCAGGATGCAGATCGGCCAAGGAGCGCGCGCGAGCGTCACCGGCCAAGCCGCCGAACGCTATTACCGCGCCCGCCCCGGCGAGTGCCCGGCCCGGGTCCGCACGCGAATCGAGATTGCCCCGTCCGCTGCCGCGGAATGGCTGCCGCAGGAAACCATCCTGTTCGATGCCGCCGCGCTCGATCGGGTGCTGGAGGTGGAGCTCGACGAAACCAGCGGCTTCCTCGCCGTCGAGTCGCTTGTGTTCGGCCGCGCTTCGATGGGCGAGCGCGTGAGCGGGCTTCGCCTGCACGACCGCGTGCACATCACCCGCAACGGCGTCCCGCTCGTGTTCGACGCCATCCGCATCACAGGCGACGCCGACGCCCTCCTGCACCGCCCGGCGATCGCCGCCGGCGCGCGCGCCCTCGCCACGATCTTTTATACCGCGCCCGACGCTGCCCGCCGCCTGCCCGCGTTGCGAGCGGCGCTGGAGGGCGCAGAGGCCGGCGCCAGCCTCAATGGCCCGTTGCTCGCCGCCCGCATCCTCGCAGCCGATGCCGCCGCGCTGCGCCGCCATGTCCTCGCCGCACTCGGCGCCTTGCGCGACCGTCCTCTGCCCCGGGTGTGGCTTTGCTGACCCAAGCGGATCATTGCGAGGAGCGGAGCGACGAAGCAATCTCCTCCGTGCGGGGGATCGCTTCGCCCCTGCTGAAGCAGGGGCTCGCAATGACCCGATCCGCGGCGCAGATATGAACCTGACCCCGCGCGAAAAGGACAAGCTGCTGATCGCGATGGCCGCCATGGTCGCGCGCCGCCGCCTGGAGCGCGGCGTCAAGCTCAACCATCCCGAGGCGATCGCGCTGATCACCGATTTCGTGGTCGAGGGAGCCCGCGACGGGCGCAGCGTTGCCGATCTGATGGAAGCCGGCGCGCACGTGATCACCCGCGATCAGGTGATGGAAGGGGTCGCCGATATGATCCACGACGTACAGGTGGAAGCCACCTTCCCCGACGGCACCAAGCTCGTCACCGTGCACGAGCCGATCCGGTGACGGCCTCTTTTCTCCCGCGCCGATGCGCAAACGTAGAACTCCCGCTCGTCATCCTCGGTTTTGAACTCGGGCAAAGGCCCCAATTTCGAGGTCATATCGTGTGTGCGCTGCTGTCGGTTCATGTCTTGGGGCACAAATGATCCCCGGCGAAATCCTCACCCCGCCCGGCGACATCGAGGTGAACGCCGACCTGCCGCGCATCACCCTGATGGTCGCCAACACCGGCGACCGGCCGATCCAGGTCGGCAGCCACTATCATTTCGCCGAAACCAACCCGGCGCTGCTGTTCGATCGCACCGCCGCGCACGGGATGCGGCTCGACATCGCCGCCGGTACCGCGGTCCGCTTCGAACCCGGCCAGAGCCGTCACGTCACGCTCATCCCCTATCGTGGCCGGCGGATCGTGCAGGGCTTCCGCGCCACCGTGATGGGAGCACTCGACTGATGGCCCACCTGCCGCGCGCGGCCTATGCGGACATGTTCGGCCCCACGGTCGGCGACCGCGTGCGCCTCGCCGACACCGAGCTTTTCATCGCGGTGGAACGCGACCTCACCACCTACGGCGAGGAGGTGAAGTTCGGCGGCGGCAAGGTGATCCGCGACGGCATGGGCCAGTCGCAGGCTTCGCAGGCGGAAGGTGCTGCCGATACCGTCATCACAAACGCGCTCATTCTCGACCATTGGGGCATCGTGAAGGCCGATGTCGCGATCCGCGAGGGCCGCATCACCCGCCTCGGCAAAGCGGGCAACCCCGATGTGCAGCCCAGCGTCGATATCGTCATCGGCCCAGGCACCGAGATCATCGCCGGCGAGGGCAAAATCCTCACCGCCGGCGGCATTGACAGCCACATCCATTTCATCTGCCCGCAATTGGTGGAGGAGGCGCTCGCGTCCGGGATCACCACCATGATCGGCGGCGGCACCGGGCCCGCCACCGGCACAGCCGCAACCACCTGCACGCCCGGTCCCTGGCATCTCGCGCGCATGATCCAGGCCGCCGAAGGATTGCCGGTCAATCTCGCCTTTGCCGGCAAGGGCAACGCTTCCCGGCCCGCCGCATTGGAGGAGATGATCCGCGCCGGCGCGTCCTGCCTCAAATTGCACGAGGACTGGGGCAGCACGCCCGCCGCCATCGACTGCGCGCTGTCGGTCGCCGACCGCTTCGACATCCAGGTGATGATCCACACCGACACGCTGAACGAGTCGGGCTTCGTCGAGGACACGATCGCCGCCTTCAAGGGCCGCACCATCCACGCCTTCCACACCGAGGGCGCGGGCGGCGGCCACGCGCCCGACATCATCAAGGTCGCGGGCCTTGCCAACGTGCTGCCGAGCAGCACCAACCCGACGCGCCCCTACACGGTGAACACGCTCGATGAGCATCTCGACATGCTCATGGTCTGCCACCACCTCGACCCGTCGATCCCCGAGGACATCGCCTTCGCCGAAAGCCGCATCCGCAAGGAAACCATCGCCGCCGAGGACATTCTGCACGATCTCGGCGCGCTTTCGATGATGTCGTCGGACAGCCAGGCGATGGGCCGCGCGGGCGAGGTGATCCTGCGCACCTGGCAGACCGCGCACAAGATGAAGCTCCAGCGCGGCGCCCTGCCGGGCGACGGGCAGGCCGACAACAACCGCGCCAAACGCTATGTCGCCAAATACACGATCAACCCCGCCATCGCGCAGGGCATCGCGCATGAGGTGGGCTCGGTGGAGGCGGGCAAGCTCGCCGATCTCGTGCTGTGGTCGCCCGCCTTCTTCGGCGCCAAGCCCGATCTGGTGATCAAGGGCGGCGCCATCGTGATGGCGCAGATGGGCGATCCCAACGCCTCGATCCCCACACCGCAGCCGGTCCACTACCGCCCGATGTTCGGCGGGTTCGGCGGCGCCTTGTCCGCCACCTGCGTCACCTTCGTCTCCGCCGCGGCACTCGAGGAGCGGATCGACCGCACGCTGCATCTCCGCCGCCGTCTCTCGGCGGTTACGAACACGCGGGCGGGAATCGGCAAGCGCAGCATGATCCACAACGACGCCACCCCGGTGATCGAGGTCGATCCCGAAACCTACGAGGTGCGCGCTGACGGCGCGTTGCTCACCTGCGAACCCGCCACGGTTCTGCCGCTGGCGCAGCGGTATTTCCTGTTTTGACTCTCCAACGTCGTTGCGAGGCCCGTGCAGCGCGCCGGCCGACGCAATCCCCTGCCCGCAGCAGATCGCTTCGCGGCGTGCGGCACCGCTCGCAATGACGGCCGAAAATCAGATGCGCGCCCACGGGGTAAAACCTGCGAATACCTGGAACCCCGACTCCGCCACCGACTCCATCCTCCTCGACCACGACCACCGCCATCGCCGTCGCATAGCCCTCACCACCGAGCGCGGCCGCCCGCTCCTGCTCGACCTCCCGCACGCCGCGCACCTGCGCGACGGCGACGGCCTGCTCACCGATACGGGCGAGACTATCCGCGTTCGCGCCGCGCCCGAGCCGTTGCTCGAAATTCACGCCCATGATCCCGCAACGCTTGTCCGCATCGCCTGGCACCTCGGCAACCGCCATCTGCCCGTGCAAGTCGCCGGCGCCGCGCTCCGCATCCGCGCCGACTACGTGATCGCCGACTTGGTGCGAAAGCTCGGCGCCCACGCGCACGCAATCGAAGCGCCCTTCGACCCCGAGGCCGGCGCCTATGCGGGCGGCAGCCATCACCATCACCCCGACGATGACGACCACCACCACTGAGGCCGTCCGCCGCCTGCTGACCTGGCTCTCGCCCGCCTTCCCCACCGGCGGCTTCGCTTACAGCCACGGCCTCGAATGGGCGATCGAAGCGGGCGATCCGAACGACGCCGCCAGCCTCGAAACTTGGCTCAACGACATCCTCCTGAACGGCGCTGGGCGCAGCGACGCCATCCTGCTGCGCCACGCGCACGAAGCCGCCCCCGATGCGCTCCCCGCGCTGGCGGCACTCGGTGCCGCGCTCGCCTTCGGCGCCGAACGGCGGCTGGAGACGCTCGCGCAGGGTGCCGCTTTCATCCGCGCCGCCGCGCCCTGGTCCGGCCCGCGCCTTGCCGCGCTGCCGCGCGATGCCACGCCCTATCCGGTCGCGGTCGGCGCGCTCGCCGCCGACAACGCCATCGCGGCCGATCTCGCGCTCGCCGCTTATGTGCAGAACTTCGCCGCCGCGCTGGTTTCCGCCGCCGTGCGCCTGATCCCGCTCGGCCAGACGGCGGGCCTTGCCGTGCTCGCCGCGCTCGACCCCACGCTTGCCGCTCTTATCAAGGAAACCCGCGCCGCCACGCTCGACGATCTCGGCGGCGCCTGTTTTAGTGCCGATATCGCCGCGCTTCGCCACGAAACCCAGCACACGAGGCTCTTCCGCACATGAGCAGCAAGAACGGTCCCCTGCGCGTCGGCATCGGCGGTCCGGTGGGCACGGGCAAAACCGCGCTCATGGACGCGCTCTGCCGCGCCTTCCGCGACCGCTACCAGCTCGCCGCCATTACCAACGATATCTACACCAAGGAGGACGCGGAATTCCTCACCCGCGCGGGCTCCTTGCCGCCCGAACGCATCCTGGGGATCGAGACCGGCGGCTGTCCGCACACCGCGATCCGCGAGGACGCCTCGATCAACCTCGCCGGTGTGGCCGATCTCACGCGCCGCTTCCCCGGTCTTGATCTGCTGCTGATCGAATCCGGTGGCGACAACCTCGCCGCCACCTTCAGCCCCGAACTCGCCGACCTTACGATCTATGTCATCGACGTTTCGGCGGGCGACAAAATCCCCCGGAAGGGCGGTCCCGGCATCACGCGCAGCGACCTCTTGGTGATCAACAAGATCGACCTCGCCCCCTTGGTCGGTGCGAGCCTCGAGGTGATGGACCGCGACGCCCGCAAGATGCGCGGCGACCGCCCGTTCGTGTTCGCCGACATCCGCGCGGGTCAGGGCGTGGCCGAGATCGCCCGCTTCGTCGAACAGAAAGGCGGGCTCTCCTAGACCCGCCGGCCCTGCAACGCCAAGCTCGTCGCATGGACGACATCCTCATCGTCGGCGCCGGCATCGGTGGCCTTACCGCGGCGCTCACCCTGCACGCCGCGGGCATTCCCTGCCGCGTGTTCGAGGCGGTGCCGGAGATTCGCGCGGTCGGCGTCGGCATCAACATCCTGCCGCACGGCGCCGCCGAGCTAGCGCGCCTCGGCCTCGAACCCGCGCTGCTCCGCGTCGGCATCGAGACCAAGGAAAGCGTGTTCTTCAACCGCTTCGGCCAGCTGATCTGGCGCGAACCCGCCGGCCGCTTCGCGGGCTTCACGCACCCGCAAATCTCCATCCATCGCGGCGACCTTCAGCGCGTGCTGCTGAATGCCGCGCAGCAACGGCTCGGCGCGGACCACATCCTGACCGGCTGGGAATGCACCGCTGCGGCGCAGGACGCGCAAGGCGTCACGCTGCACTTCAACAACCGCCCGCCGCAGCGCGGCCGCGCCGCCATCGCCTGCGACGGGATCCGCTCGGCGATCCGCCGCCAGTTCTTTCCCGATGAAGGCCTGCCGCTTTATTCGGGCGTGAACATGTGGCGCGGCACCACCATTTGGCCGCGCTTCCTCTCCGGCGCCTCAATGGTGCGCGCGGGCTGGCTCGCCACCGGCAAGATGGTGATCTATCCGATCCGCGACGCGGTGGATGCCGAAGGCCGCCAGCTCGTCAACTGGGTGGCCGAGATCGCGACGCCGCGCCATCTGGATCGCGACTGGAACCGCGCGGGCAACCTCGATGACTTCCTGCCCGCCTTCGCCAACTGGCATTTCGACTGGCTCGATGTGCCCGCCCTGCTCCGCGCCGCCGAGCAAGTGCTCGAATTCCCGATGGTCGATCAAGATCCGCTTCCGCGCTGGAGCTTCGGCCGCGTCACGCTGCTCGGCGACGCCGCGCATCCGATGGTGCCGCGCGGCTCGAATGGCGCCGGGCAGGCGATCCTCGATGCGCGCGCCCTCGCCGACTGCCTCGCCGTGGAACCCGACACCGAAACCGCGCTCGCCCGCTACGAGGCCGCGCGCCTCGGCCCCACCGCCAATGTCGTGCTGACCAACCGCAGCAACCCGCCCGACGCCATTCTGCGCGAGGTGTACGAGCGCACCGGCGATCGCCCCTTCGCGCGCATCGAGGACGTCATCCCAGAGGAGGAGCTGCGCGCGCTTTCCGAGGGCTACAAAACGATCGCCGGCCTGCGCCGGGGTAGCTGAGGCTACCGCCCCAAATACGTATCTGCCACCCGCTTGTCCGCTGCGAGCTCCGCCGCCGTGCCGCTGATCACGATGCGGCCGCGGTCCATCACATAGCCACGGTCCGCCGCCGACAGCCCGAGCGTCAGGCTTTGCTCGGCGAGCAGCACCGCCACGCCCTGCGCGCGCACTTGCCTCAGCGTGTCGAACACCGCCAATACCACCTTCGGCGCCAGCCCCGTGGATGGCTCATCCAGCAGCAGCACGCGCGGATCGGTCATCAACGCCCGCGCGATCGCCAGCATCTGCTGCTCCCCGCCCGAGAGCGTGCCGGCAAGCTGCGCCTGCCGCTCGGCAAGCTGCGGGAACATCCCATACACGTCGCGCAGCAATTCCGCCCGCCGCGCGGGCTTCGTGCGCTGGCCGCCGAGCAGCAGATGGTCGGCAACCGAAAGGCGCGGAAACAGCTCGCGCCCGCTCGGCACATGGCCGATCCCGGCCCGCGTCACCAAATGCGCCCCGCGCCCTTCGATCGGCGCCCCATGCAGCCGGATCGACCCGCTACGCGGCGCGATCAATCCCGCTATGGTGCGAAACAAGGTGGTTTTCCCCGCGCCGTTCGCGCCAAGCACGATCACCACTTCGTCGGTCCCAACCTCCAGCGACACGCCGTGCAGGATCGTCAGCGGCCCGAACCCCGCCACCACGTCGCGCAGTTCGAGGGCGGGACGTGCGGTCATTGCGAGGCAACTAGACGGATAGCGCCGGCCCGACGGGCGAGTAGCGGGCCGACGCCGCCTGATAGCAGCGTTCGCTTCACTCCTGCGGCGCTCCCAAATACGCCCGCACCACTGCCGGATCAGCGAGCACGCGCGCGGGTGTATCATCGGCGATCTTGCGGCCGAAATCGAGCACCACCATGCGGTCGGACAAATCGCTGATCGCGGCGATCACGTGCTCGACGAACGCCACCGCCGCCACGCCGTATTCGCGCAGCCGGCGCACCACCGCGCGAACCTCCTCCTGCTCCTCGCGCGTCATGCCGGCCATTACCTCGTCCAAAAGGACGAGCTCCGGATTGAGCGCCAGCACGCGCGCGAACTCCAGTAGCCGCTGATGCCCGGGCGACAGGCGCGAGACGGGCTCGCGCCACATCTCGGCGAAACCGACCGTGCGAACCACCCAGGCCGCATGCGCCACCGCGCGATGCCGCTGGCGCCCGTGCCGCGCCGCCACCAGCACGTTCTCCCACACGGTCAGCGCCGCCATCACGCGCGGGATCTGAAAACTCCGCGCCATGCCGAGCTGCGCGCGCCGCCATGCAGGTAAGGCGGCGACCGACCTGCCGAGGAAAAGCACATCGCCGCTCGTCGGCACCACGAACCCGGTGATCGTGTTGAACAGGGTCGTCTTGCCGGCGCCATTGGCACCGATGATCGCCAGCATTTCGCCGCGCCCGACGCTGAACGACACCTCGTTCACCGCCGTCAGCCCGCCGAAGCGCACGGTGAGGTTCCGCACCTCCAGCACCGGTCCCAATGACTCTGCCGCTTCGGCTGCGGGCGGCTCGCCCACCGGCAAGGCGGATTGCGCCAGCACGGGCCTGCGCAGCAGCCAGCCCCGCTTGTTGGCGAGCGAGACAAGCCCGCCCGGGAACAGCAGCACCGTCACTATCACCACCAGCCCGAACAGGAGCAGCGCCAGATCGGGGAAGTGAACCAGGAATTCCTCGTCCACCACCATCAGCACGACCGATCCGAGCAGTGGGCCCCACAGCGTGCCGATGCCCCCGAACAGCACGAACACCACCGATTGCAGGTCGATCGTCGGATCGAACATGCTCGGCGGATCGAGATAGCTGCGATTCCAGGCAACGAGTCCGCCCACCAACGCCGGGAACAAGGCCGAGAGAATGTAGGCGACCACCTTCACCTTGGTGGTGTTGATCCCGAGCGCACCCGCCGCATCCTCGTCCTCGCGCACCGCCATTGCGTCGAGCCCGAAACCCGAGCGCGCGAACCATAGATTCGCCAGAAACCCGGCCAAGGCGACACAAGCCATGAACACATAAACCGCGGTCGGCGTCAGCTCGGCGGGCAGGGTCATGCCGTTGCCGCCGCCCGCGAGCGCGAAGTCCGAAAACGCCACGCCCAAGATGCGCGCCAGCCCGAATGCGCCGAGCGCGAACAAGATGCCGCGTAGCCGCAGCATCACCGGGCCGAGCAGCGCAGCCGCGATCACTCCCACCACGCCGCCGCCGCATACCGCGAGCGGCCAGGGCACGGCGGTATCCGTCACCAGAAGCCCGACCGTGTAGGCGCCGAGCCCATAGAACGCGACTTGCCCGAACGACAGATAGCCGGTGAACCCGCTGATGAGGTTCCAGCCATAGGCAAGCGCGGTGAAGGTCAAAATGTCGGTGCCGAACTGCACCGCATAGGCCGAGCCGAAAACCGGAATGGCGGCGAGCACGGCCGCAGCCAGCACCGCCGCCGGCAGCAGGCGCGGGTTACGGAACCGCGGGTGCGGTGCCCCCTTGGCGGCGATCTCGCTCATCGCACCGCGCGTGCGAACCGCTTCGGCCGCGCCGCCATGAACAGGATCAGCAGCAGGTAGGGTAGCACCGTCTCGGCATCGCCGCCGACAAGGAAGCCCATCGCCGATTGGGCAAGCCCGAGCAGCAGCGCGGCCACCGCCACACCGCGGTAGTTGCCAAGTCCACCCAAGGCGATGATCACGAACGCCAGGATGGTAAGCTGATCCGCCGACTCGGCGGCCATCGGCAGAACGAGCACGAGCAGTGCGCCCGCCGCCGCCGCCAGCCCCACCCCCACGGCGAAAGCCGCCAGACGCATCCGCCGCACGTCGATCCCGCAGGAAAGCGCGCCCACCTCGCTCTGCGAGGCGGCGAGCAGCGACTTGCCGAACGTCGTGCGGTTCAGCCCGAGATGCAGCAACAGCGCGAGCAACCCCCCGAGCGCGCCGGCCGCCACCAGCGACTGCGAGACGGTGATGCCATGCCAGCTCCACACGCCCTGCAGATAGGGCACCGTCACGTAATTGGAGCCGAACGCCTGCAGCGCGATCTCCACCAGCACGTAATTCAGCCCGAACGTAACCATCAGGCTCATCAGCTCCATGCGCCGGCCATACTTTACCAGCGGCTCCAGCAGGACCGGCTGCAACACCACGCCGGCGGCGAACACGACCGCGAAGGTCAGCGGCACAAGCAGGAGCGGGCTCACGCCGTAAAGGCCGAAGAACCAGGCGGTGAACAGGCCGGACAGCACGATGAAGCTGCCATGGGCGAGGTTGACTACGCCCATGACGCCGAAGATCAGGTTCAGGCTCTGCGCCACCAGCACATAGGTGCCGCCGAGCAGGACGCCGTCGATGATGAGCTGCGCAGCGAGCACGGCTCCGTCACGTGCCCGGATACGGCACTTCCAGCGGCGCCTGCGCGAGATCGGCCGGCGTGATCAGCTTCAGCACCCCGTTCTGCACCTGCACGAGCTGCTGGCCCTGTCCCATATAGAGCCCGTACTGATCCACCATGAACTGGCCCTGCACCGTATCGACCTTATGGTGCAGCAGCCAGTCGCGAATCTTCGCTTGATCGAGCGAATGCGTCGCCGCCACCGCTGCTCCGAGCGTCTCGACGGCTGAATAACCCGCCGCCGCGTGGTAATCGGGATCCTCGTGGAAGGTCGCTTTGTAGTCGGCGATGAACTTGGCGTTGCCCTTGGTCTTGAAGTTGTACCACCAGCTCGTGTTGGAGATGATGCCGTTCGCCAGCGGCCCCACGTCTTTCAGGAACGACGCCTCGACCGGCCCGATCGTTAGCGCCAGGAACCGCGGCGCGAAGCCCTGGTTATGCAGCGCCTGCGTGAACCCGACCGCGTCTGGGTAGTAGGTGCAGCCGAGCACCACGTCGGGATGCGCGTTCTTCATCGCCAGCGCCATGCCGTTGAAGTCGGGTCCGGGCAGCGAGTACGTGGCCGTGTAGACCACATTCATGCCGAGCTTCTTCGCCTGTTCGACGCGCGCATTGTAGCAGGCGAGGGAGAACGCCGACTTGAGCCCCACTACCGCCACCGTCGCCGCGCCCTTCTGCTTGGCGAGCGGCAGCACCTGCTCAAGATACTGCAAGGACGAGGCGATGCCCTGGACGTTCCACTCGTTCCCCTTCTGGAAGATGTCCGGCAGCGACGCGCCCGGCTCGATCGTCGCCATGCGGTATTTGTTGATCAGCGGCGCCACCGCCTGCGTGATGCCGCTGGAATAGGGGCCGAGGAGCAGTTCCACATGATCGTCGGTGATCAGCCGCGTATACAGCCGCACCGCCGTCCCCGGCGTGCTTTGGTCGTCATAGACCCTCAGCTCCAGCTTGCGGCCGAGCCAGCCGCCTTGTTTGTTGATCTCGTCAATCGCGAGCTGCGTGCCGCGCAACTGGTATTGCGCATCGACGTTGAGCGGCCCCGTCTCCGAGGTCGTTTCGCCGATCACGATCGGTCCGGCCGCGCGCGCCGTAACCGCCAATCCGGGCAGCAGGCAAGCGAGTGCCGCCGCGCCGAGCCACGACGTGAATGGACGCATTCCCTGTCTCCCTGTCGCCGCCGGCTGGCAACAGCCAGCTCTCGTTGCAACGGGGCAGAAATCGCGCGCCGGCCGGGTGGCGTCAATGGTTAGCAATACTGACAAAGCGCAATCGGCGCGGCCGCTGGATCGCATGAGAGTCCCCGCTCCCCTTGCGGGAGAAGGTCAGGGGGAGGGGTGCAATGGCTCAGCCCGACCGATTTGGTCGCATTGTCACAACCGCGCTATCCGCGCTAGCTGATCTGATGCGCGCCATGATGAGACTGATCGCCGCGGCCACCATCTGGGCGACTTGCACGGGCTGTACTTCTTTGGACAGCCACGCCCGGAATTACTGCTATTGGTACGAGGGGCCGCAGACCGGCGGCTGCCCATACTAGAAGAGAGCAACGGAGCAGGGAGTGTCCTCGGAAGCCATCGCCGCGCGGCGCGCCGCCGCGCTCTCGCCCCTTGGGATCGCCCTCTTGTGCGGCCTCGTGCTCTTGCTCGAGGGCTACGACCTCACCGCCATCGCTTACACCGTCCCCTCGCTCGCCGATGCCTGGCACCTCAAGCCCGCGGCTTTCACGCTGGCGCAGACAGGCGGCAGCGTCGGCATGCTGCTCGGCGCGCTCGGCTTCGGCCTGCTTGGCGACCGCTTGCCGCGTCGGGCCACCATCACCGCCGCTGTGGCGGTGTTCGGCTTCTTCACCCTCTGCTGCGCCTTCGCCGCCGCGCCCACCCAGCTTGCCGGTCTCCGCTTCCTCACCGGGCTCGGCCTGGGCGGCGGCATCCCGCTCGCCATCGCGCTCGCTTCGGACCATGCGCATATCGGCCAGCAAGGCCGGCTCGTGATCCTGATGAGCATGGGGGTCTCCATCGGCAACACGCTTGGCGGGCTGGTCGCCGCGCGGCTCGTCGGCTTCGGCTGGCAGTGGGTGTTCGTGGTGGGCGGCGCGGTGCCGCTCCTGCTCTGCGTGGTCCTGGCCCTGCGCCTGCCACCGGGCGGCGCGCCGGCAAGCCGGCACAATCCGGTCGTCGCGCTCTGGCAGCCGCCCTTCACCGGGCAGACCGCCCTTCTGTGGGCGATGAACTTCCTGAACCTGCTCGGCAACTATCTGATCCTGCTCTGGCTGCCGGCGATCCTGCATCTCGCCGGCGTCTCGCCGCAGCGCGCCATCCTGGGTGGCACCGCCTACGCGCTCGGCTCCATTGTCGGCGCGCTCGCGACCGCGCCCCTGGTCGATCGCTTCGGGCCGGAGCGGGTGCTCTGGCGCGGGCTCGCCATCGGCGCGCTCGCGGTTCTGCTGGTCGGCTGGCTCGCGCCAGGATTCGGGTTCTTGCTGCTCCTCGTCCTGCTCGCCGGCACCGGCATTGGCGGCTGCCAGCACGGCATCAATTCGCTCTCGGGCCGCGTCTACCCGCCTGCGATCCGCGCCACCGGCGCCGGCTGGGCGCTCGGCGCCGGGCGCGTGGGCATGATCATCGGCCCCGCTTTGGGCGGTATCCTGCTCGCCCTCGGCGTCGGCGGGCGCGGTATCTTCCTGCTCGCCACCATCCCCGCCCTCGGCACCACGCTTTCAATGGCCGCGCTCGGCCGGATGCGCCGCCGCCTCGCCGCCGCGTAGACGAACATGAATCCGGCCACGCTCACGGCTCTGGCCGCGCTCGGCGGCTCGGCCATCGGTGCGCTGGCCTCCTTCGCGACCACCTGGCTGACGACCCATCATCAGGACCAACTTCAGCGCCGCGCCGAGGAAATGGCCCGGCGCGAGAAGCTGTTCGGCGAATTCATCGTGCAGGCGTCCAAGCTGTCCGCCGGCGCCCTGGTTCGCAATTGCTTCGCGCCCGCGCCGCTCGTCCCGCTCTATGCGGTGAAGGCGCAGCTCGAGCTGTTCGCCTCCAAGCGCACGATCGACTGCGCCAATCAGGTGCTTGAGACCAGCATCGACACCTATTTCCTCCCGAACGAGGATTTCCACGACCGCAGCCACCTCGAGCCCCGCCGCTTCGACGTCCTCAGGCCCTTCACCGAGGCGTGCCGGGCAGAGCTCGGCGGATAGCGGCTTCCCGCGCTTGAGGCGCCGCCCCGGCGCTCCTATCGTCCGCTAGCCCGCACACCGAGAGGAACGCCGGAACATGGACGAGCACACGCCCCTGCACGACACATTGCTCGACCTCGACCGCCGCCATCTCGTGCATCCGCTGCACAACGCGGTCGAGCACGCGAAGACCCGCATCTTCGTCGAAGGCCGCGGTGCCATGCTCCGCACCGCCACCGGCGAGGAATATATCGACGGGCTCTCCTCGCTCTGGAACGTCAACATCGGCCACGGCCGCAAGGAGCTGGCGCAGGCGGCGGCGAAGCAGATGGAGGCGCTCGCCTATTTCTCCGCCTATTCCGGCTCCTCGAACGAACCCGCGATCCGGCTCGCCGAGCGCCTCGTCGCCATCGCCTATCCAAGCTCGGCGGCGGTCTATTTCACCACCGGTGGGGCGGAATCGAACGAGAGCGCCTTCAAGACCGCGCGCTTCTTCTGGAAGCGCATGGGCAAGCCGAACAAGGTCAAGATCATCTCGCGCCAGTACGGCTACCACGGCGTCACGATGGCGGCGATGAGCGCCACGAGCCTCCCCGGCTATCACAAGATGTTCGGCCCGCTGGTGCCGGAATTCTTGCAGGTGGCGCCGCCCTATCCCTATCGCTGGCCCGGCAACGGCGATGCCGGCATCGGCGCGGCCGAGGCGGTGGAGCAGGCGATCAACACGCACGGCCCCGATACCGTCGCCGCCGTGATCGCCGAGCCGGTGATGGGTGCGGGCGGCGTGATCGTGCCGCCCGATACCTACTTTCCCCGCCTGCGCGAAGTGTGCGACCGCCACGACGTGCTCTTGATCGCCGACGAGGTGATCACCGGCTTCGGCCGCACCGGCCGCTGGTTCGCGCTCGGCCATTGGGGCGTCGAGCCAGACATCGTGAGCTTCGCCAAAGGTGTGACGAGTGGCTATCTGCCGCTCGGCGGCATCATCCTCTCGCGCCGCGTGCACGAGGCGATCGAGGGCGCGCCTGCCGACGAGCGTTACATGCACGCCGCCACCTACTCGGGGCATCCCACCTGCTGCGCCGTCGGCCTCGCGAATCTGGACGTGTTCGAAAAGGACGGCCTGGTGCAGCGCGCCGCCGAAATGGGCCGCAAGCTCAAATCCGGACTGGAAACGCTTTACTCCTTCCCGTGCGTCGGCGATGTGCGCGGGCTCGGAATGCTGGGCGGGGTCGAGCTCGTGGAGGACAAGGGCTCGAAGAAGCCCGCGATCGGTCTCGGCGCCAAGGTGGTTGCCGAGGCGATGACGCGCGGCCTGATCATCCGCGTCCGAGGCGGCACCACGGGCTACAACGGCGGCTTCGAGAGCGGCGACACGCTCTGTATCGCGCCGCCCTTGATGACGCCCGAGCCGACGCTCGAGCGCATCGTCAACATCCTGGGCGAGTCGATCGCGGCAGCAACCTAGCCGAGCGCGAAAAACCACCTCTCCCTCTATGTGGGAGAGGTGAAGATGGCGCCACCTGCCCCTCCCGACGTGATGCGGGCTACCCATTCCACCCGGTCACGAACCCCACCCGCAGCACCGCCCGCACCTGCCCGTCCGCCTCCGGCAGCGCGGCCAGCGCCGCCCCGAACATCCCGCCCGGGCAGAAGCGGCGCGAGCGCGCCAGCAGGGCGTTCGTTTCCCCCGCCGCGCGCAGGTCGGCGAGCAGCCGCAGCGGATCGGGATACTCCAAGACAATCTCGTCCAAATCCGCCACCGGCAGCGCGAAACCCGCGCGCTGCAACAGGCGAGCGCAGTCGCCGAGTTCGGGGAACGGCGCGACGCGCGGCGAGGCGCCGCCGGTCAAAGCCGCCTCCGCCTCGGCCAGCGCGGTCCGCAAACCTCCGAGCGTGCCAAGCAGAGGCAGCGAGGCGAGCAACAGCCCCTCCGGCCGCAGCGCGCGGCGAATCTGGATCAGCGCGCCGGGCAAATCGTTTGCCCAATGCAGCGATAGATTCGCGACCACGAGATCGAAGCTCGCCTCGGCGAAGGGCAGCGCCTCCGCGTCCGCCGCCACCGCCATCCCGCCGTTCAGCCTCGCCATCGCGGGCGACAGGTCGGCGCTCACCGCGGCGATCCCGCGCGCGCGCAGGAGGGGTGCCACCACGCCCCGCCCGCCCAGATCGAGCGCGAAAGCGAATCGGCGCGTGGTGTCGTCCAGCCGGTCGAGCAGCCGCTCCGCCACCTCCCGCAGCACATCGGCCACCTGCCCCACCGTCCGCGCCGCGCGATCCCGGTGCAGCCGCACGGCGCGGCGGTCGAAGAGTTCCATGCTCATTGCGGGCATATGGCCGTAGCGTGGAGCAGAGGGAATTGCATAGCTCCCTTTCCGCCCCGAGGGGGCGGAGAGAAAAATCGAACGGGAAGCTCCTCCTCACATGACGTGGCCCCCTCTCCCGCGCATACTCCACTGATGCGACGCATCGACGCCCCCACGCTCCGCTCCTGGCTCACCGACGGCGCGGAGCTCGCGCTCCTTGACGCCCGCGAGGAAGGCGAGTTCGGCGCCTCCCATCTCTTTTGGGCCGTGCCCTGTCCGCTCTCGCAGCGCGAAATCCGTGCCCGCGCGCTCCTGCCGCGCAAGTCCGCGCGCATTGCCTGCGTCGATGACGGCAGGGGCCTCGCCGAACAGCTCGCCCTCTGGCTGGAAGCGGACGGCTGCACCGATGTCGCGGTGCTCGATGGCGGCACCAAGGCCTGGGCGGAGGCGGGCTACGTGCTGTTCAGCGGCGTCAACGTGCCTTCCAAGGCGTTCGGCGAATGGGTGGAGCACCATTACGGCACGGAAAGCGTCGATCCGCCGGTGCTCAAGTCCTGGCTGGATGAGCGCCGCAAGATGGTGATCCTCGACAGCCGCACGCGCGAGGAATTCGAACGCATGGCGATCCCCGGCGGGATCAGCGTGCCGGGCGGCGAACTCGTGTACCGCATCGGGGACCTCGCGCCCGACCCCGAAACCCTCGTCGTGGTCAACTGCGCCGGCCGCACCCGCTCCATCATGGGCGCGGAAAGCCTGCGCCGCGCGGGCATCCCCAACAAGGTTGTGGCGCTCCGCAACGGCACGATGGGCTGGGAGCTGGCGGGCCTCGAATGCGCGCGCGGCCGCACCGAGACCTTCGCGCCGGGCCGTCCCGCCACCGCCGCTCTGGCGCTCGAACGCGCGCGGCGCTTCGCCGAGGAAAGCGGCGTCGGCGTGATCGGGCCGCTCGATCTCGCCCGCTTCGAGGACGACCCGGGCCGCACGCTCTACCTGCTCGACGTGCGCGACCCTTCCGAATTCCGCGCCCGCCATCGCCCCGGCAGCCGCAACGCCCCGGGCGGCCAACTTGTGCAGGCGACAGACCAGTGGATCGGCGTCCGCAACGCCCGCATTGCGCTGCTTGACGACGACGGCGTGCGCGCCCGCATGGCTGGCGCTTGGCTGCGGCAGATGGGCCACCGCGACGTGTTCGTCGTGGAGGGCGGCCTCGCCGAACTCGCCGGCTCGGGCCGTGCGTCCGCCCCGGCGCCGGAACTCGCCGCCGCCGTGCCGACCGTCTCGCCCGCCGACCTCGCCGCGGCGCTGGAGGCGGGCGGCACGACGGTGATCGACCTAGCCCGCAGCATCGACTTCCGCCAGGGCCACATCCCGGGCGCCCTCTGGGCCGTCCGTACGCGGCTGAGCAACCTGGCGCCGCGGCTGCGCGACGCCGCGCGCGTTGTCCTCACCTCGCCCGACGGTGTGCTCGCGCGCCTCGCGGTCGCCGAGGCCGCGGCGCTCACGGCCGGACATGTGGCGGCGCTGGCGGGCGGCACCGCAGCGTGGCGGGCCGAGGGCCACCCGCTCCAGGCCGACCGCACCGATCCCCCAGACGAGGCCTGCGTCGATTTCTACCTCCGCCCCTACGACCGCAATTCCGGGATCGAAGAGGCCATGCGGGCCTATCTCTCCTGGGAAATCGACCTCGTGAACGAGATCGCCCGCGACGGCACGGTGCACTTCGGTGCGGGCTGACGCGGGGCTGCGCCACCTCGCCCGAGCCGGCGCTGCGGCGCTCGACCTGTTGCTGCCGCCGTCCTGCATCACCTGCGGGCGCGCGGTGGAGCGCAACGGCCTCCTCTGCCCCGAATGCTTCCGCCGCACCGGTTTCGTCACCGCGCCCTATTGCGACTGCTGCGGCGTGCCATTCGATGCGCGCCCGCCGGCACGCGGCCGGCTCGTCTGCGCCCGCTGCGACGCCGCCCCGTCCGCCTTCGCGCGGGTGCGCGCCGCGCTGCGCTACGACGCCGGAGCCCGCGCCCTCATCCTGCCGCTCAAGCACGCCGACCGCACCGAGATCGCCGCCGCGCTGGCCCCGATGATGGCGCGCGCCGGCGCCGAGCTGCTGCGCGAGACCGAACTGCTCGCGCCGGTGCCGCTGCACCGCTGGCGCCTGTTCCGCCGCCGCTATAATCAGGCGGCGCTGCTCGCCCGGGCCATCGGCCGGCTGGCCCGCCGCCCGGTGCTGCCTGATGCGCTCGCCCGCACCCGCCGCACCGCCTCGATGGGCGCCAAGAGCGCCGCCGAGCGCCAGCGCGAGGTGGAAAACGCCTTCGCCGTCCGCCCCCGCCATGCCGTCCGCATCGCCGGACGGCGCGTTCTGCTGATCGACGACGTGATGACCTCGGGAGCCACCGCCGATGCCTGCGCCCGCGCGCTGCTTGCCGCCGGGGCCGCGCGGGTCGATGTGCTGGTGGCCGCCCGCGTGCCCGATCCGCGCGCTTGAAGACGTTGCGGGATGGATCGCTCAACCCGATTTGTCACGCCGGATGCAAGCAAGGCGAACCGCAATGCCCGAAGTCGAAATTTACACCCAGCTTTTCTGCCCCTATTGCGCCCGCGCGATGAACCTGCTGCGCCGCAAGGGAGTGGACTTCAAGGAAATCGACGCCCCGCATGGCTCGGCCGAGCGCGCCGAGGCGACCCGTCGCTCGGGCGGGCGCACCACCATGCCGCAGATATTCATCAACGGTCGGCCGATCGGCGGCTCGGACGAGCTGATGGCGCTGGAGGAATCCGGCAAGTTGGACGAACTGCTGCATGCTGCATGAAGGTGACACTGCGGCAAATTCGTCACGAAGCTTGGCGTGCGCTGGCAGTCGCGGGGCCCGAGTGCTAAGTCACAGGTTCGCCTCCGCGTGGAACCAATGGCAAGCGTGAGCGGATCATGATTCATTACCAGTTGCGGTGCGGCCAGGGCCACGAATTCGATAGCTGGTACAAGGACAGCGCCGCGTTCGAGGAGCTCTCCCGGCGCGGCCTCCTTGAGTGCCCCCAGTGCGGCGACCCGTCCGTCAGTCGAGCGCTGATGGCACCGGCGCTCGCCAGCGGCCGCCGCGACGTGATCCCGCCGCCGCCGCGGCAATCGCCCGCCACGCCCGCCCGCGCTCCGGCGGGCCCGGCCGTCGGCGGCAAGATCCCTGATCAGGTGCGGGCTATGCTGCAAAGGCTGCGCGCCGAGGTGGAGCGGAATTGCGACTATGTGGGGCCGCGCTTCGCCGAGGAGGCGCTGCGGATCCACCACGGCGAGGCCGAGCCGCGCGGCATATATGGGGAAACCACGCCCGATCAGGCCGAGGCGCTGGCGGAGGAAGGCGTCCGTTTTTCCCGCATCCCCTGGGTCGGCCCGGCGGAAAGCTGACGCGCGCCAGGCTCAGCGGGTCATAGCGAACGCTGCTTTGCGAAGCAGCGCGCGCGAACCAATCCTCGCCGCAGGGGGAATTGCTTCGGCCCACACGCTGTAGGGGCCGAAGCAACCGAGCCGGTCGATGTCAGCCGCCATTGTTGATTTGCCAGATCGGACGCCAGTCCTCGGGCGCCGCCATGTCCGGAACAGCCGCCGGGCGGACCGGTTCGACGGCGGGGCGGTCCCCTTTTGTGGCAGCGGCTTCAAGAAGCTGGGATCATGCCCGCGCGCTGAGCAGGTAATTCACCGCCGTGCCGCCGCCGACGCGCCAGCCGCCACGCAGCGGGTCGGGGTTGAGCCCGGCCAGCCGCTCCGGCCGCAGACCCGCTAGCCGAACCTTCGCCGCCAGTTCCGCCGGCGCCAGGAAGCGTCGCCAGTCATGCGTGCCGACGGGCAGCCAGCGGAGCACGTATTCGGCGCCCACTTTGGCGGCGAGGAAGGAACGCGGCGTACGGTTCAGGGTGGACAGCACCAGCAGCCCGCCGGGTTCCAGCAGCTCCGCGAGCACCCGCAGGAAGGCGCCGGGCGCGGCGACATGCTCGATCACTTCGAGCGCGGTGACGATGGGAAAGCGAAGCCCCTCGGCGCACAAATCCTCCGGAGCGGCCACCCGGTACGCGAGCGGAAGGCCTGTGCCCGCGGCGTGTGCGGCTGCCGCCGCGATCGCATCCGGCGCCGCGTCGATCCCGAGCACCGCGAAGCCCCGCCGCGCCAGGGCCTCGGCCGCGAGCCCGCCGCCGCAACCCACGTCCAGGATCCGAAGCGCGCCGCGGCCGGGAAACGCCTCGGCGATGCGCGCCGCAATCCATTCGATGCGGGACGGGTTCATCCGGTGCAGGGCGCGCATCGGTCCGTCCGGGTCCCACCAGCGCGCCGCCAGCGCGTCGAACCGTGCGACCTCGTCCGTCCTGACCGTGCTCTCCGCCATTCGTTCCGTGTTGCCCCCCTGCCTGCACGCAAGTATGTGTGCGCCCGCGCCCCCGGCGCCATCGCCGCTTGTCAGCCGAAGGCCCGCTTTCCTCCTATGGCCCGTATCGTCATGAAGTTCGGCGGCACCTCCGTCGCCGACCTCGACCGCATCCGCACCGTCGCCGGCCGGGTCAAGCGCGAGGTGGAGGCCGGCAACCATGTGGCCGTTGTCGTTTCGGCGATGGCGGGTGTGACCAACCAGCTCGTCGGCTGGTGCCAGTCGCTTTCCGCCCTGCACGACGCGCGCGAATACGACGCCGTGGTCGCGACCGGCGAGCAAGTCACCGCCGGCCTGCTCGCCATTGCCTTGCAGGAGGCAGGCGTCGATGCCCGCTCCTGGCAGGGCTGGCAAATCCCGATCCGCACCGACGACGCGCACGGCAAGGCGCGCATCACCGGGATCGAGGGCGCGGAGCTGATCCGCCGGATCGAGGGCGGGCAGGTCGCCGTCGTCACCGGCTTTCAGGGGCTTGGCCCGGACAATCGCGTCACCACGCTCGGCCGCGGCGGATCGGACACTTCGGCGGTGGCGCTGGCGGCAGCGCTGAAGGCCGAGCGGTGCGACATCTACACCGACGTTGATGGCGTCTACACCACCGATCCGCGCATCGTGGAAAAGGCGCGCAAGCTGAACAGGATCTCCTATGAGGAGATGCTGGAGCTCGCCTCGGTCGGCGCCAAGGTGTTGCAGACCCGCAGCGTCGAGCTCGCGATGAACGAACGGGTGCGCGTGCAGGTGCTGTCGAGCTTCGCCGACCTACCCGGCACGCTCGTGGTGGATGAGGACGAGATCGTGGAAAAGCAGAACGTGGCCGGCATCGCCTATTCCCGCGACGAGGCGAAAATCACGGTGCGCCGCGTGCCCGACCGGCCGGGCATCGCTGCCGCGGTGTTCGGGGCGCTCGCCGAGCAGAACGTGAACGTGGACATGATCGTGCAGAACGTCGCCGCCGACGGCACGACCGACATGACTTTCACCGTCGGCAAGGCCGACCTACCACGCGCGCGCGCCGCACTCGATGCCGCGCGCGAGCAGGTAGGCTATGCGGAAATCCTGACCGACCCTTCGGTCGCCAAGATCAGCGTCGTCGGCACCGGGATGCGGAGCCACGCGGGGGTTGCGAACACGATGTTCCGCGCCCTCGCCGACAAGGCGATCAACATCCAGGTGATTTCAACAAGCGAGATCAAGGTGAGTGTGCTGATCGCCGCCGAATATACCGAGCTCGCGGTGCGCGCGCTGCACACCGCGTACGGCCTCGATGGCGACTGAAACCGATCCCGCTCGGCGGCAGGCGCTCGCCGTGCTCGACCGGCTCTGGGCGCGCGGGACGGCCTTCCTCGGCTGCCGCTACGCGCTGATGGGCGGGGCGATGAGCTGGGTGAGCGAGCGGCACCTGGTCGCCGCGATCTCCAACGGTGGCGGCTTCGGCGTCATCGCCTGCGGTGCCATGGGGCCGGCGCAGCTCGCGGCGGAGATCGCCGGCACTCAGGCGCTCACCGACAAGCCTTTCGGTGTCAATCTGATCACGATGCACCCGGAATTGGATGAACTGATCCGGGTCTGCCTGCAGGCGCGCGTGACGCACATCGTGCTCGCGGGCGGGATCCCGCCCGGCGGGGCTGTGCGGGCGATCAAGGACGGCGGTGCGAAGCTGATCGCCTTCGCGCCCGCGCTCGTGCTGGCGAAGCGTCTCGTGCGCTCGGGCGCGGACGCGCTGGTTATCGAGGGATCGGAGGCGGGCGGCCATATCGGCCCGGTGTCGCTCACCGTGCTCGCCCAGGAGATCCTGCCGCATATCCGTGCGGTGCCGGTGTTCGTCGCCGGCGGGCTCGGGCGCGGCGAGGCGATCCTCGCCTATCTCGAGATGGGGGCTTCCGGCGCGCAGCTCGGCACCCGCTTCGCGGCGGCAAGCGAGTCGATCGCCCATCCGCGCTTCAAGCAGGCGTTCATCCGCGCCAGCGCGCGCGACGCGCTCCCGTCGGTGCAGCTCGACGAGCGGTTTCCGGTGATCCCGGTGCGGGGCCTGGTGAACGAGGGAACGAAACGGTTCCTCGCGCATCAGGCCGATGTCATCGCGCGCTTTCAGTCGGGCGTCCTGACGCGCGAGGCGGCGCAGCTCGAGATCGAGCATTTCTGGGCAGGCGCGCTGCGCCGCGCTGTCATCGACGGCGATGTCGAAACGGGCTCGGTGATGGCGGGGCAATCGGTCGGCATGGTCACTGCCGAGCAACCGACCGCGGCGATCCTGCAGGAGCTGGTCGATCAAGCGGTCGCCGCCCTGCTTGCCCGTGCCGGTGCCGCGGCCTCCGCCAGTGCCGCCGCCTAACGGGGCGCCCGGCAGGCGGCTGATCGCGCGGCTGCGGGAGCTGATGGCCCGCGGAGCCGCGCCGCTGTCCGAGCTGGTCGATCTGGTGGCGGCCGAGATGGTGGCCGAGGTGGCCTCGATCTACGTGCGCCGTCCGGGCGACATATTGGAGCTCGGCGCTACCCACGGCCTCAACCGGGACGCCGTCGGACGCACGCGGCTGCGCGTCGGCGAGGGCATCGTCGGCCTCTGCGCCGCCAGCGGGCGGGTGATGAACCTGCCCGACGCGCAGAACCACCCGGCCTTTGCCTACCGCCCCGAGACCGGCGAGGAACCCTATGCCTCCATGCTCGCTGTTCCCGTCCGTCGCGCCGGCCGCACGCTCGGGGTGCTGACGGTCCAGAACCGCGCCACCCGCCGCTACAGCGAGGAGGATGTCGAGGAGCTGGAAACGGTCGCCATGCTGCTCGCTGAGCTGCTGGTCGCGGCCGGCGCGACCGATGCGCCCGAAGAAGGTCTGCCGGGTACGGTGCCGCGCGTGTTCGAGGGCCTGCCTCTGGTCGGCGGCGTCGCGCTCGGGCCGGTCGTGCTGCACCGCGCCCGGCGCGTGGCGAGCCGTTTGCTCGCCGAGGATCCGGCCGCCGAGGCCGAGCGGCTGCGCGCCGCCTTCGAGCGGATGCAGCGCGGCCTTGACGAACTGATCGAAGTCCGCGCGCCGGACCCCGCCGCCGACGGGGGTGCTTCCCGCGAGGTGCTGGAGGCCTATCGCCTTGTCGCCGCCGATGCGGGGTGGCTGCGCCGCGCCGAGGAGAAAATCCGCGGCGGCTTGTCGGCCGAGGCAGCCGTCGCCCGCGTGGGGGCCGAGCTGCACGACCGGATGCGGCGGGTCGCCGACCCCTACCTCCGGGAGCGCCTTGCCGATTTGGAAGATTTGGCCGGCCGGCTGCTCGATACGCTTGAAGGGGAGATCCACGGCGACCGCGTGCCGCCGGGCTCGATCGTCATCGCCCGCCGGCTCGGCCCGGCCGAGCTGCTGGCCTGGCACACGCGCGGCATCGCCGCGGTGGCGATCGAGGAGGGCACGCCCGCCGGCCACGCCGCCATCATCGCCCGCGCGCTCGGCCTGCCCGCGATCGGCAATGTCCGCGGCGCGGTCGCCGCCGCCGAGCCGGGCGAGGAGGCGGTGCTGGACGGCGACGACGGTACCCTGATCCTCCGCCCCGACATGGAGGTACGGCAGGCCTACGCCCGTGCGCTTGCCCAGCGCGGAGCACGGCAAGCGGCGTGGGAAAAGCTGCGACACCGTCGGGCCGGCACGCGCGACGGCACCCGGGTCCGGGTCATGCTCAATCTCGGCCTCGCCTTGGAGCTGGGCCAGCTCGACGCCACCGGGGCGGACGGCATCGGGCTGTTTCGCACCGAGATCGCCATGCTGGCGCGCGGTACGATCCCCGACGTCGCCGAGCAGGCTGCGCTTTACGGCCGGGTACTGGACGAGGCGGCCGGTCGGCCGGTCGTGTTCCGCACCATGGATATCGGGGCCGACAAGCTGATGCCGGGCACCGAGGCGCCGGAGGAGGAGAACCCGGCGATGGGCTGGCGATCACTCCGGGTCGGTTTGGATCGCCCAGCCGTGCTGCGCCGGCAGATGCGGGCCCTGCTGCTTGCCGCCGCCGGGCGGCCGCTTTCCGTGATGTTCCCTATGGTCGCCACCCTCGCGGAGTTCCGCACCGCCAGAAATCTGCTGCGCGCGGAGGCGGCGCGCGTGACGCCCGGGCCGGAGCGGCTCGAAATCGGCACGATGCTGGAAGTGCCGGCGCTGCTCTGGCAGCTCCGGGACTTGCTGGAGGAGGCGGATTTCGTCTCCATCGGCTCCAACGACCTGCTGCAGTTCCTGTTCGCCGCCGATCGCGGCACGCCGGCGCTTGCCGGGCGCTACGACCTCCTTTCGCCGCCCGCGCTCGACGTGATCGAGCGGGTGCTGCAAGCCGCCGCCGCGGCGCGCAACGGAGCCGGCGTGCCGGTTTCGCTTTGCGGCGAGGCCGCCGGCAGACCGCTCGATGCGCTCACTCTCGTCGGGCTCGGCCTTGGAACACTGTCGATGCCGGCAACCGGCGTGCTTGCCGTGAAGGCCGTCCTCGATGCGGTTGATCTGCAAGCATTCCGCCCGGTCCTTCGCGCCATCCGCAACGGAGCAACGGGGGCCGCGAGCCTGCGCGAGCCGCTTTCCGCCTGGGCGCGCGAACACGATCTGCCAGTTTGAATGATGTCGAAAACCTGAGTCCCAGCCTTGGCACTCCGTTCGAGTCGGAGTAGAGATCTTCGTGCCAGTTTTCTCGGAAAGCTTCACATCGCGGCGATGAAGAGGCGGGCTGCATCAGGGCAGGACCGTTCGGTTCATGTGCGTGAGCAGGCCGAGACGGCCCGCTCCGCCGTTGGCAGCGATCTGGCGATAGCGCGGCAGCGGCTTTCGGTTTCCATCGAAGAGGCGGCCGCCGCTCTGCGGATACGCGCCGATTATCTTCGCGCTCTGGAGGAGGGCCGTCCGGAGCGCCTGCCGGGCAGCGCCTATGCGCTCGCCTTCCTTCGCACCTATGCCGCCGCACTTGGGCTCAACGCCGATCAGATCGTGCAGCGGTACAAGGACGAAGCCGAGGTGTTGCGCCGCACACCGCGCCTCGACTTCCCGCAACCGGCCGCCTCGGGTTCCTTGCCCATCGGCGCCGCTGCGTTGGTTGCCGTCCTGCTCGCGGTCGTCGCCTATGCCGGCTGGTACCGGCTGTCCGGCGACGGTCGCCTGCCCGCCGAGCCCGTGCCCGCCGTGCCTGAACGTCTCGCTTCCCTCACCGCGCCCGCTCCGCCCCCCCCGGCGAGCCAGCCGGTGTCCCCTCCCGTGCCGCCGCAGCCCCAGATAGTGGCGGAGGCCGGTGACGCAGGCCGTGCCGCCCCGACGATCTATCCCTCGCAGGCTGCTGCGGCCGTGCCGCCGGCGCCGGGCGTCCAGTCGGCCGCGGTCCTGGCCTCGAACGAGGCCAGCCCGGGCGCCGCGCCTGCGCCGATCAGCGTGCACGCGCTCGCCGATGCCTGGGTGCAGGTGAAGGATCGCCAGGGTCACGTCGTGTTCAGTCGGCTGATGCACGCCGGCGAAAGCTGGGATGCGCCGTCGCGCGACCTGCTGCTGACCACCGGCAACGCCGGGGGGACCGAGCTGGTCGCCGACGGGACAGCCACGGGGCCGCTCGGAGCGCCCGGGGTCGTCCGCCGCGACCTGCCGCTTGATCCGTTGCAATTGAGGGACGCGCGTTCCGCCTCCGTTGCGCCGGTCGCTGCGGCGCGGTAGCGCCAGCTCGTCCGCGACCCCACCTAATTGGCCCGTTGCGCCGCGCCCAACCCGAGGAGCAGGTGAGCCGCTCATGAACTATCGGCCCTATCAGCAGATCACGCGCCGGAACTCGCGCCGGATCCATGTCGGACCGGTGCCGGTCGGCGGCGGCGCCCCGATTAGCGTGCAGACGATGACCAACACGCTGACAACCGATGTCCCCGGCACGATCGCCCAGATCCGCCGCGCCGAGCTTGCCGGCGCCGACATCGTGCGCGTCTCCTGCCCCGACCGCGAAAGCGCGCTCGCACTGAAGGAGATCGTGCGCGAGGTGAACGTGCCGATCGTCGCCGACATCCATTTCCACTACAAGCGCGCGATCGAGGCGGCCGAGAGCGGCGCGGCGTGCCTACGCATCAATCCGGGGAACATCGGCAGCGACGAGCGGGTTAAGGAGGTCATCAAGGCTGCCCGCGACCATGGCTGTTCGATGCGGATCGGCGTCAATGCGGGCTCGCTCGAGAAGCATCTTTTGGAGAAATACGGCGAACCCAACCCCGAGGCGCTGGTGGAAAGCGCGCTCTATCACGCCGACATTCTCCAGCAGCACGATTTCCACGAGTTCAAGATCAGCGTGAAGGCGTCCGACGTGTTCCTCGCCGTCGCCGCCTATCAGCAGTTGGCCGAGGTTTGCGACCACCCTCTGCATATCGGCATCACCGAGGCGGGCGGTCGGCGCATGGGCACGGTCAAATCCGCAATCGGCCTCGGCTCGCTGCTTTGGGCCGGGATCGGCGACACGCTGCGGGTCTCGCTGTCCGACGAGCCCGAGGAGGAGGTGCGGGTCGGCTGGGACTTGCTCAAGGCGCTCGGCATCCGCCATCGCGGGGTCAAGGTGATTTCCTGCCCCTCCTGCGCGCGGCAGGGCTTTAACGTGATCGAGACCGTCCGCACGTTGGAGGATCGGCTCGCGCATATCGAGACACCGATCACGCTCTCGATCATCGGCTGCGTGGTGAACGGCCCCGGCGAGGCGCTGATGACCGACATCGGCGTCACCGGCGGCGGCGCCGGCCGGCACATGGTCTATGCCGCCGGCAAGACCGACCACACGATCGAGGCCGCGGCGATGATCGACCACATCGTGGAACTGGTGGAGGCGAAGGCGGCGGAGATAAAGGCGCGTGAGGCGGCGGGAAAACAGACGGAGGCGATCGCGGCGGAGTAGATGTTCAGAGATTCATATCCCGCTTCGCGCGGATCGCCAGCACGTAAGCGGCTCCCTCGGTGACCTCATTTCTGCAGAGTGCGATGTAGCCCGCGTCGCCGAACGGGATGACCAGCTCGCGAAGCTCGGGGGCAGGTGGTCATGAGTCAGCGATCGAAAGAATTGAATGTTCACCACCTGAAGCAGCGTAAGAGAACGTGACCGAACTGCAGCCCGTCCGCGGCACCCGCGACCTGATCGGCGAGGATCAGCGCCGGCATCAGCACGTGATCGACACGGCACGCCGCATTTCCGCCCTGTACGGGTTCGAGGAATGGGTGACGCCCATCTTCGAGGACACGCGCGTCTTCGCCCGTACGCTGGGCGAGACTTCCGACGTGGTCACGAAGGAGATGTACACCTTCACGGACCGGGGCGGCGACAGCATTACCCTGCGTCCGGAGGCAACCGCCGGCATTTGCCGCGCTTTGGTTTCGAACGGTCTGACCCAGTCGTTGCCGCAGAAGGTCTTCTACGCCGGTCCGATGTTCCGCTACGAGCGGCCGCAGAAGGGCCGCTACCGCCAGTTCCACCAGATCGATGTCGAGCTGATCGGCCCCGCCGAGCCGCTGGCCGACGCCGAAGTGATCGCCTGCGGCTGGGATATCCTCGGCGCGCTGGGCGTCGCCGGGGACACGATGCTGGAACTCAACACGCTCGGCGACGCGCCGAGCCGCGCGGCTTGGCGCGAGGCGCTGGTCGACTATTTCACCGCCCACAAGGATCGGCTCTCGCCAGATAGCCTCGCCCGGCTGGAGCGCAACCCGCTGCGCATTCTCGACAGCAAGGACGAGGCAGACCGTGCGATCGTGAGCCAGGCGCCGACCATTGCGGGGTTCCTGACCGCGGAAGCGGCCCTGTTTTATGCAAGCCTTAAGCGCCACCTGGAACGTTTCGGCGTGCCGTTTCGGGAGAATCCGCGGATCGTTCGGGGCCTCGACTACTATGGCCATACCGCATTCGAGTTCGTCACCTCCCGTCTCGGCGCGCAAGGCACGGTGATGGGCGGTGGACGCTACGACGGGCTGGTGGCCGAGATGGGCGGTCCGCCTACGCCGGCGGTCGGCTGGGCGGCAGGGGTGGAGCGTCTGGCCATGCTGCTCAAGGAGGTGCCGACTCTCGCTCCGCCGGTCGCCGTGATCCCGGTTGGGGAAGCCGCCGAGGCAGAGGCCATCGCGCTGCTCCAGGCTCTTCGCCGCGCCGGCATCCGCGCCGAGACGGCCTATCGCGGCAATCTGCGCCGGCGGCTGGAGCGCGCCAACAAGATCGGCGCGCGGGCGGCGGTGATCGTGGGCGAGGACGACCTTAAATCGGGCGTGGCGCAGGTGAAGGACCTCGCCACAGGCACGCAGGAGGCCGTGCCGCTCGCGGAGGTCGCCCAAAGGCTGCGATGAGGCTCGATTCCAAGCTCGACCGGATCGCCGCGCGCGCCGATGAACTGCGCGCCCTGCTCGCCGGCGGCATCGGCGGCGAGGAGTTCGTCCGCGCCTCGCGCGAACTCTCCGAGATCGAGCCGGTGGTTGCCCGCATCGACGAGCTTCGCACCGCCGAGCAGGCGCAGCACGAGGCCGAGGCGCTGCTCGCCGACCCCGAGATGCGGGAGCTGGCCGAGGCCGAGCTGCGCGCGCTAAAGGACCGCATCCCCGCGCTTGAGCACGAAATTCGCGTCGCGCTGCTGCCGCGCGATGTCGCCGACGAGCGCTCCGCCATCCTTGAGGTGCGTCCCGCAGCGGGCGGCGACGAGGCGGCGCTGTTCGCGGCCGAACTGTTCACGATGTACCAGAGATACGCCGCGCTCCGCGGGTGGCGCTTCGAGATTCTGGAATACAACGACACCGAGCTCGGCGGGTTGAAGGAAGGAATCGCCGAGATCGCCGGCAAAGGCGTGTTCGCGCGGCTCAAATACGAGTCGGGCGTGCATCGCGTCCAGCGCGTGCCGGCCACCGAAGCGCAGGGCCGGATTCACACCTCCACCGTCACGGTCGCGGTACTTCCGGAGGCCGAGGAAGTGGATGTGCAGGTGGACGAGAGCGACCTTCGCATCGATGTTTATCGCGCCTCGGGCGCCGGCGGACAGCACGTCAACAAAACCGAAAGCGCGGTGCGGATCACGCATCTTCCCACCGGCATCGTGGTCGCGATGCAGGAGGAGAAGAGCCAGCACAAGAATCGAGCCAAGGCGATGAAGATTCTGCGTGCGCGCCTCTATGAGCAGCAGCGCGCCGCGCTGCACGCCACCCGCGCCGCCGATCGCAAATCCCAAGTCGGCACTGGCGACCGCAGCGAGCGCATCCGCACCTATAATTTCCCGCAGGGCCGCGTTTCGGATCACCGCATCAACCTCACGCTCTATAAGATCGACCGCGTGATGCAGGGCGAGCTCGACGAATTCATCGACGCGCTGATCGCCGAGGATCAGGCGGCGCGGCTGGCGGCGGAGGAGTGAGGGCTCTCACCCGCGCCGAGGTGATCTGCGCGGCCACAAGGCAACTCCTGGCGGCCGGCATCGACGCACCGCGCCGCGAAGCGCGGCTGTTGCTCGCGCACGCGCTCGGACTGTCTCAGGAGGCGTTGCTCGCCGCCCCGCTTGCTCCGGTCGGCGAGACCGATTTCCCGGCCCTGCTGGCGCGACGGTGCGCGCATGAGCCGCTCGCCTTCATCCTCGGCGAACGGGAGTTCTGGAGCCTCTCCTTCGAGGTCTCTCCAGCAACCCTGATCCCCCGCCCGGAAAGCGAGACCCTGATCGAAGCCGCGCTCGCCGTCTTCCCGGATCGTTCGGTCCCACGCGCGGTGCTCGATCTCGGCACCGGCACCGGCTGCCTGCTGCTCGCGGCGCTGTCGGAGTTCTCCGCGGCCTTCGGCATCGGTGTCGATCGGAGCGAGGCCGCCGCACGGCTGGCGCGGCGCAATGCGGTCCGTCTCGGCCTCGCTTCTCGCGCCGCCTTCCTCTGCGCCGACTGGGCCGCCCCGCTCGCCGCGCGGTTCGACCTGATCCTGTGCAACCCGCCCTATATCGCCCGATCCGACATAGCGGCGCTGATGCCGGAAGTCGCCGCCCATGAGCCCCTCTCGGCGCTCGACGGCGGGGTGGACGGACTCGATGCCTACCGGATGCTTGTTCCGGTTCTGCCCGGCCTGCTGCGGCCGGGGGGTGCCGCGGTGATCGAGCTCGGGGCCGGTCAGAAACCGGCGGTCGCGGGGTTGGCGGCTGCAATGGGCCTCGCCGTATCCGTTCGTGACGACCTGTCCGGTATCCCGCGCGCCGTGGTTCTCACGGGGGCTTTGCCATGAAAAAACCGTTTGGCAGCGCGGGAGAGGCGGTCTAGCTTCGTCCGACGTCAAGCGGATCCCCCGCTGCCGAGGGATTCGCTCTGGGTGCTGCCCCCTGGGCAGCAAGGGCCGGCCACAGGCGCGCCGGGCGCGCCGGGGCCGGGCGAGACGCCGGGTTCCGCGCTTGGCACGCGCACCGTGACTGCGGTGAGGCTTCCGCGCACCCCGGCCGGCAAAGAAGGGTACGAAACACACCGATGAACATGAAACGTATGCGCGGGCGCGGTCATCGCAGCGGCGGGGGCGGCGGTCTGCGCCACCATGGCGGCGGTGGCGGCGGCGGCATCCCGCTCAACCGGAACCATGTGTTCGACAGCAACGGCCCGGATATGCGCCTGCGCGGAACCGCCCAGCAGTTATTCGAGAAATACCTCCAGCTCGGGCGCGACGCGACCGGGGCCGGGGACCGGGTGATGGCGGAAAGCTACTTCCAGCACGCCGAGCACTATTTCCGCATCCTCAACGCGATGAACCAAGCCGCGCAGGCTCAGCAGCAGCAGAATGCGCAGCAGCACCAAGGCCGGCGTCCCTACATGAACGGCGAGGACGGTCAGGGCTCCGAGACCGAGGAAGCGCCGCAGCCCGCCGGGACCGGCGATCAGCCGCAGTCGCGCGACATCGCCATCGCCGCCGCCCCGCCGGAGGGCTGACGCCGGCGGCATCGGGTGCAAGCCTGCCCATCGGCGGGCCGGGTTTCCGGCCCGCGCCAGTCGGTGTAGCAGCCCGCAGCTTTCCGGGATGCGCATGACAGCACCGTTCCCCGCCGCTGCGCTGGAGCCCGAGCTTTCGGGTCCCATGGTGCTCGCCTTGCCGAAGGGCCGCATCCTGGCCGAGTGCGGCGCGCTGCTCGCCAGCGCCGGCATCAACCCGGCCGAGGACTACGCCGACGAGAGCAGCCGGCGTCTGCGCTTTCCCACCAACGAGCCGAAACTCGACGTGGTGCGGGTCCGCCCCTTCGATGTCGCGACCTTCGTTGCCTTCGGCGCCGCCGAGATGGGTATCTGCGGTGCCGACGTGCTGATGGAGTTCGACTACCCGGAGATCTACGCCCCGCTCGATCTCGGCATCGGCCGCTGCCGCATCTCGGTGGCCGAGCCGCGCGAGACGGCGGGTAGCGACGATCCGACCCGCTGGTCCACGGTTCGAGTTGCCTCGAAATACCCGAACGTCACCCGTCGGCATTTCGCCGGACGTGGCATCCATGCCGAGGTGGTTGCGCTGAACGGGGCGATGGAGCTGGCCCCCTCGCTCGGGCTCGCGCGCCTGATCGTCGATCTGGTGCAGACGGGTTCTACGCTGAAGGCGAACGGGCTGATCGAGACCGAGGTGATCGCGCCCGTGACCAGCCGGCTGATCGTGAACCGCACCGCGCTGAAGACCCGGCCAGAGGCGATCGGCGCCTGGATCGCCCGCTTCCGCGCCGCGATCCCGGCCCGCCCGCCAGGCGCGCTCGTGCAAAGGGATTAGCTTAATCTAGCTTGGCTAACCGGGGGCCGAGGGTGAAGACCGTCAACCTCTATCAGGCGAAGATCGGCTTTTCTTTCTCAGATTCTCGCCGAGGTCGAGCGCGGGGAGGTGGTGGTCATGGCCGCCTGTGGGACCCGACGGACCGTATGTTGATTGCTACCGCCATCCGCGGGAACCTAACGATCATCACCAATGACTCGGCGGTCGCTCCGTACGGCCTCAAGACGATCTAGTGATAGCTCACATGCGACGCCTTACCTCAAGCGATCCAAGTTTCGAACTTGACTTCTGCCGCCTGCTCGATGAGCCGCGCGAGTCCGCTGCCGCGGTTGATCGGGCCGTTGCCGAGATTATCGCAACGGTGCGGGCGGAGGGCGATGCCGCGCTCGTGCGGCTCACCGCGCAGTTCGACCGGCTGGTGCTGACGCCTGCGGGGCTGCGGGTGTCTGCCGATGAAGTCGCGGCGGCGGAAACGACGATCGCCCCTGATGTTCTGAACGCGCTCGATTTCGCCGCGCGCCGCATCGAGGCGTTTCACCGCGCACAGCTCCCCGCTGATCTTGTGCTTCCCGATCCTGCGGGCCTGACGCTCGGCCTGCGATGGCGCCCGCTCGACTCCGTCGGCCTTTATGTCCCGGGCGGCAAGGCGGCCTATCCGTCCTCGGTGCTGATGAACGCGATCCCGGCGCGCGTTGCCGGCGTGGCGCGGCTCGCGATGTGCGTGCCGGCCCCGGACGGCGCGCTCAATCCGCTCGTTCTCGCCGCCGCGCGCCGCGCCGGCGTAACCGAAATCTACCGCGTCGGCGGCGCCCAGGCCGTCGCGGCGCTCGCCTATGGGACGGAAACGATCCGTCCCGTGGATCGCGTCGTTGGCCCCGGCAACGCCTATGTGGCCGAAGCCAAGCGGCAGGTTTTCGGGCGCGTCGGCATCGACTCGATCGCGGGTCCGTCGGAGGTCGTGATACTCGCCGATCGCGACAATGATCCCACGCTGATCGCGATCGATCTGCTCGCACAGGCCGAGCATGACGAAGCGGCGCAGGCGATCCTCATCACCGACGACGCCGCCTTCGGCGATGCGGTGGCCCGCGCCGTCGTCGCAGAGCTTCGCAGCCTTTCCCGCGCCAACATCGCCGGCGCGAGCTGGCAGGCGCACGGAGCGATCATCGTCGTGCGCGACTGGAACGAAGCGGTCGGCCTCGTCGACCGGCTCGCGCCCGAGCATCTCCAGGTCATGCTCGCTGGCGCCGCTGCGCTGTTTGACAAAATCCGCCATGCCGGCGCCGCCTTCCTCGGCCGCTACTGCCCCGAAGCGTTGGGAGATTACGTAGCCGGTCCAAACCATGTGCTGCCGACGGGCCGCACCGCGCGGTTCGCGTCCGGGCTTTCGGTGTTCGACTTCCTCAAGCGCACCACCTGGATCGAGGCCGGGGAGGCCGGCTTGCGCGCGATCGGCCCGGCCGCCGTCAAGCTTGCCGAGGCCGAGGGGCTTACGGCGCATGCCGCAAGCATCGCACGGCGGCTCCCGCCAGCTTGACCCCGGCTGTCTCGATGCTCATGTTCCGCCCGCAAGGGTCAACGATTTAGAGGGCTGATGTCGAAAGAGGACATGATCGAGTTCACCGGTACGGTGACGGAGCTTCTGCCGAACGCGATGTTTCGCGTGAAGCTGGACAACGAGCACATGATCTTGGCTCATACCAGCGGGAAGATGCGGAAGAACCGCATCCGCGTGCTCGCAGGCGACCGCGTGAATGTCGAAATGACGCCCTACGATTTGACCAAGGGACGGATCACCTTCCGCTTCAAGTGAGTGCGCCGGAGCCCGCGCTGATCCTGGCCTCCGCAAGTCCGCGACGGCGCGAACTCCTCGCCCGTCTCGGCATCGAACCCGTCAGCATTGTCGCTCCAAACGTCGACGAGACCCCGAAAAGAGCCGAGTTGCCGCGCGTCTACGCGCGCCGTATCGCGCGCGCCAAGGCCGACAACGTGGCCCCGGACGGCGCGCTCGTGCTCGCCGCCGATACGGTCGTTGCTGTCGGGCGGCGCATCATACCCAAGGCAGCCACTGCCGATCAGGCCCGATCCTGTCTCGAAATGCTGTCGGGCCGTCGGCATCGGGTCATCACTGCCGTCCTGCTCAGAGGTCCCGGGGGGTGCCTCTCGGAGCGGGTGGTGGTGAGCGTGGTCGGCTTCGCCCGGCTCACCCCGGCACGAATCACCGCCTATCTCGAGACCGGCGAGTGGCAAGGCAAGGCGGGCGGCTACGCCATCCAAGGCCGTGCCGAGGCGTTTGTACGTTTTCTCTCCGGCAGTTACTCCAACGTGGTCGGGCTGCCGCTGTTCGAGACGGCCCAGCTTCTTCGCGCCGCCGGGTGTGCCGTGCCGTGACGGCGCGCATCCTGGCCCAGGCGAGCCCGGGCGAGGTCCGGATCGCGGTCGTGGATGCCGACGGGCTGCTCGACTACGCGATCTGGCGTCCCGGCGTCCCGAACGGGGTCGGCGACCTCCTCCGCGGGCGGGTGATTGCCCGCGCGCCGGCGCTGGCGGGCGCGTTCATCGCGCTGGAGGAGGACGAGGGATTCTTGCCGGACACCGAAGGCGGCGCCGCCCTGGCCGCCGGTGCCTGCGTCGGTGTGCGCGTGATCCGTGCCGCCCAGGCCGGCAAGGGGCCGCGTCTTAGCGCCCGGCTGACCGAAGACGACCGCACGCTCGTCGGCGCCGGGCCACCGGCGCTGATCCGGCGCGGAACGGGACCCCTGGCGGAGCTTGCCCGCCGGCACCCACGCGCACCGATACGCACGGATTCCCCGATGCTCGCCGCCGCGTTGCGGGCTGGCTTCGCCGACCGGCTGGAGCTCGTCGCCCCGCCGCTCTGGGACGAAGCGGCCGAGGCATCCGTCGACGCGCTCGCCGCCCCTTCTGTCCCGCTTCCGGGCGGCGGGAGCCTTAGCATCCACCCCACCGCGGCGCTGGTCGCGATCGATCTTGACCTCGGCGGGCGCGCAGGCGTGCGAGCCGAGAAACAGCGTGCTCACGAAGAGCTGAACAGCGCCGCGCTGCCGGTGTTGGCGCGACAGATTCGGCTACGGAACCTCTCCGGGGCGATCCTGGTCGACTGGGCGGGGCTCTCGCCGCGCCGTCGCGCCGCGCTGGGCCCTCCGCTCGCCGCCGCGCTCGCTAGCGATCCGCTGCGGCCCAGGCTCGTGGGATTCACCGGCCTGGGGCTTGCCGAAATCGTGCGCCCGCGCGTCCATCCGCCGCTGCACGAGATGCTCGCCGGGCCGCATGCGGCGGGACTCGCTGCCCTGCGTCGGCTGGCCGCCGATCCGTCGCGGCCCGCGCGGGTGCGCGTATCGGCCGATGTCGCCGCTGCCCTGCAGGCGGATCGGCTCGCCCTGGACGAGTTCCGCCACCTGACCGGCCGGACGCTCACGCTCAACGCCGACCCGGCGCTCGGCCGCTGCGCGTGGCGGATCGAGGGCGGCGATGGCTGAACGCCTCGCCCGCTGCCCGATCTGCGGCAAGCCGGCCGATCCGCGCCACCGGCCCTTCTGTAGCCGCCGTTGCGCCGATATCGACCTTGGCCGTTGGCTCGGCGAGGCTTATCGCGTGCCTGTCGATCCGGCGTCCGAGGCGCCCGACGGCAAGGACGAGGAGCTGGGCTGAGAATGGCGCGGGCGGAGCAGGTAACTGAGGACGAGGCGGACATCCGGCTCGACCGCTGGTTCCGCCGCCACTTTCCCGGACTGCCGCAAAGCGCGATCCAGAAACTGTGCCGTACTGGGCAGATTCGCGTGGACGGCCATCGCGCCGAGGCCGCGACCCGCCTCTCGCCCGGGCAGGAAGTGCGCGTACCGCCGCTGCCCGCCGCTCCGCCCCAGGCCGGGCGGGTCGCGCCCCCGCCCGATCCCGCGCTCACGCGGGAGGTGCAGGCGATGGTGCTCTACTGCGACGAGCAGGTGATCGTGCTCAACAAGCCGTCCGGCCTGCCGACCCAGGGCGGCCCGGGCATCACCCGCCACCTCGACATGATGCTGGATGCGCTCCGCTTCGGGGGCGGGCGCCCGCGCCTCGTGCATCGCCTCGACCGCGACACCTCGGGCGTGCTGGTGCTCGCGCGCACCCCGGGCACCGCCGCCCGCCTCGCCGCCGTTTTTCGCGGGCGCGAGGCGGAAAAGACCTATTGGGCGGTGGTGACGCGCCGCCCGGTGCCGCCCGGGGGCGTGATCGACCTGCCGCTCCGCCGCGTCATGGGCGGGCGCGGGGAGCGCACCGCGGTTGCCGAACCCGATCACGCCGGGGCGGCGCGCGCGGTGACGGAGTTCCGCACTCTTGATCACGCCGGCAAGCTCGCCTGGCTGGAGCTCAGGCCGCTGACCGGCCGGACGCATCAGCTCCGCGTCCATTGTGTCGCCATCGGCGCGCCGATTTTGGGCGATAAGAAATACGCCCGGCCCGACCAGAACGGCGCCTTCGCGGCCACCGTCGCCGGCCTGCCCGAGGCGCTGCATCTGCACGCGCGCCGGCTCGTGCTGCCGCACCCCGCAGGTGGGACGCTCGCGATTGAGGCTGAGTTGCCGGCGCATTTCCGCGAGACCTTCCGCACGCTCGGCTTCACCGCCCCGCGCGCCATCCTGCCGGAGCGGAACCGGTGATGGCGTCGCTGTGAGGCTGCGCCGCACCCTCGTGCGGATCATCGGCGTCATCGCGGCGCTCGTCGCCGCCGCGCTGGTCGCGCTTGGCGTGCTGCTCTGGCGCTTCGATCCGAACGCCTACAAGGCGCGCATCGAGGCGAGCGTCAACGACGCCACCGGCCTCGCGCTAAAGCTGAACGGCCCGATCGGCTTCGCCTGGGCCCTGCGGCCGACGATCACCCTGCGCGATGTCGTGCTGGCGAACCCGCCCGGCTTTGCGACGCCCGACTTTGCCCGCGTCGATCTGGTTTCGATCCGCCTCGATCTGCCCTCGCTCATCGGCCGGCGCGTCGTCGTGAACGAGATCGACATCCACCATCCCGTGGTGGCGCTGGAGCGCGCGCGCTCAGGCGCGGCAAACTGGATCATTGCCCGCCCGCAGCCGCCGCCGCCGTCGCCTGCCGCCCAGCCGGGCACGCCGACCCGCCACCCCGCCGCTGCGATCTCGGTGCAGCTCGTCCGGGTCGAGAACCTCGATCTCAGCTACCGCGACGACGCGAGTGGGGCAGCCTTCGCCGTCGGGCTGCGGCTGCTCGAACTGAAGGAGCCGAACGAAGCCGCGCGGGCCGACCTGCACGCCGCGGGCGAGGCGGGCGGACGCAAATTCGACCTGACCGCTCAGATCGCACCACTTGGGCAGGCGCTTGCCGGCGGCGGGCCGTTGCCGGTCACGGCAAAGCTCCGCGTCACCGGCGCGGACGGCGATCTCACCTTCGACCTGTCCGCCCCCGCCGAGAATCAGCCGGTGCGCCTCGCCGCCGCCGGCCAGTTCCGGGCGCAGCCTGTCGCGTTCCAGGCCGAGCTCGGCAGCCCCGGCATGAAGCTCGGGCCGGCCTCGCCCCTGCCGCTGAAGCTGAGCGCGCAGGCCGTCGGGAGCACGCTCGACGCAAACGGCACGATCGGCGATCCTGCGAAACTCACCGGCGTCGATCTTTCGGTGGCGGCTGCGAGCGAGGATACCGCGAAGCTGGGCGAATGGCTGGGCACCGCGCTCCCTGCGCTCAAGCAGCTCAAGGTCGGCGCCCGGTTGCGCGATAAAGGCGGGCTCGAGGAGGGCGTCGCCATCAGCGATCTGCGCCTCGTCTCCGGCCAGCAGGATTTGGCGGGCACGGTGCAGATAACCTTCCGGCCGCAGCCTTCCGTCATCGCGGATCTGCATGGCGCGAGGCTCGATCTCTCCGCCCTGCGCGTCGCCCCGCCGCCGCGCGAGTCTACCTCATCCGCAGCGCCGCCGCCGCAACGGCCGCCACCCGCCTCGGTGCATCTGATCCCGGACGCGCCCCTGCCGCTTGCGGCGCTGCGCCAGCAGAACGCCGACATCACGCTGCACGTGGATTCGGTGATCGCGCAGGACACCACGCTGCATGACGCGCGCGCTGAGGCGCACCTGCACGGCGGCACGCTCGCCGCCAAAATCCACGGCGTTTACGAAGGCGGCGCCGCTGACCTCGACGTGACGGTCGATGCGCGCGGCGCCGCACCGGCGGTCGCGATCGCCGCCAGCGCGCCGGCGCTGCCGGCGGGGCAAATCCTAGGGGCGCTCGGCGTGCCGGATTTCGTCTCGGGCCGGATGGCGCTCGCCGCCAATCTGCGCGGCACGGGCGAGACGCCGCATCTCATCGCCGCCACGCTCTCCGGCAACGCGAGCATCACAATGCGTGACGGCCGGATCGCAACCAAGGTGCTGGAACGAACCCTCGGCCCAGCCGTCGCCCGCGCCAATCCGCTGGCGATCCTCGGCAAGGGCGACACGACCGCGCTACGCTGCCTCGTCATCCGCGCGCAGGCGACCAACGGGCTCGTGCATCTCGATCCGTTGCTCGTGTCCTCGGAGCTGCTCACCGTCAGTGGCAGCGGCACCGTGAACCTTGCCTCCGAGACGCTCGATCTCCAGCTCCGGCCGGAGGGTCGCGCCGGGTCGGTTTCGTTCTCGGTGCCGGTAACGCTGAGCGGTTCGCTACGCGATCCGCACGCGGAGGTTTTGAGGGGCGCACCGGTGAGCGCCGTGCTCGGTCTGCTGAAGGGGTTCGAATCGGGCGCGACCGCCAGCGGACCGAGCTGCGCGGACGCGCTCGGGGAGACGCCGAGCACGGCCCCACCCAAGGCGACTTCGGCGCCGCGCCTGCCGAACCCGGCCGGCCTGCTGAAGCAACTCTTCCGGTGACGGGGAACGGGTGAAGCGGTTCTGGTCGGAAGCATCTGTAGTGGCAACCGCGTCGGGGCACGAAATCCGGCTCGACGGCAGGCCGATGCGGTTGCCGGGGGGCCCGGTGCTGACGGTCGGCCCGCCCGCGCTCGCCCATGCGATCGCCGCCGAGTGGAACGCGGCCGGCGGCGCGAAGGGCGGCGAGATGAGCTTCGCCGATACCCCGCTCACGCGCCTCGCCGGCACCGCGCAGGAGCGCATCGCGCCCGATCCCTGGCCGACCGTCGATGCCATTGCCCGTTATGGCGAGACCGATCTGCTCTGCTACCGCGCCGCTTCCCCGCCCGAGCTGGTGGCGCGCCAGGAGAGCGGCTGGCAGCCCTGGCTCGATTGGGCCACTGAACGCTACGGCGCGCCGCTCCGTGTCGGCACGGGGATCGCGCCGGTGCGTCAGCACCGTGGCAGCATCGCCGCGCTGCGCGCCGCGGTCGGCGCGCGCGGTCCCTACGAGCTGGCCGCCCTCGGCATCGCCGTGCCGGCGCTCGGCAGCCTCGTGCTCGGCCTCGCACTGGCCGAAGGCGGGCTGGACGCTGCGACCGCCCATGCGCTCGGCGCGCTCGACGAGCTGTTCCAGGCCGAGCTCTGGGGCGAGGATGAAGAAGCCGCCGCACGCCGCGCGGCGACCGCGGCGGATGTGGCGCTGGCCGAGCGGTTCCTGCGTCTTGCGCGGGGGCAGGCATGATCGCCAAACGTGTGGTGATCAAGGGTGCCGTTCAGGGCGTGGGTTTCCGCGACTGGATGGTGGCGCGGGCGCGACTGCTCGGCGTCGATGGCTGGGTTCGGAACCGGCCGGACGGCGCGGTGGAGGCGGTGATCGCGGGCGACGCCGACGCGGTGGAGGAACTGCTGCGCGCCTGCCGACGGGGGCCTCCTGCGGCGCGCGTAACCAGCATCACAGACGAGCTTGCCGATCCGCCGCCCGGACCGGGTTTCGTCCGGCGCTGACCGGCCGCACGGAGCGCGACGGTTGACCTGCGTTCGCGCGCGGCCCAATTCCGCCCGCGCATGGACGTAGGCCATCTCGCCCAAAGCGATGCCCTCTCCGACGGCGTGCGCCGCGCGGCTGACGCGCTGCTGCGGCATCAGCGCGACGACGGGCACTGGCTGTTCGAGTTGGAGGCCGACGCCACTATCCCCGCCGAGTATGTGTTGCTGGAGCACTTCCTCGACCGCATCGACGACGAGCTTGAGCGCAGGATCGGGGCCTATCTGCGTGCCAATCAAGGACCGCACGGCGGCTGGCCGCTGTTCCACGATGGCGCATTCGATCTCTCGTGCAGCGTGAAGGCCTACTACGCGCTGCGCTGTATCGGTGATCCGGCCGACGCGCCGCACATGAGGCGCGCGCGCGAAGCGATCCTCGCCGCCGGGGGTGCCGAGCGCAGCAACGTCTTCACGCGCGTGCAGCTTGCGCTGTTCGGGCAGGTGCCCTGGCGGGCGGTGCCGGTGATGCCGCTCGAGATCATGCACCTGCCGTTGTGGTTCCCCTTCCATCTCAGCAAGGTGTCGTACTGGTCGCGCACGGTGATCGTGCCACTGCTCGTGCTGATGGCGCTGCGTCCCCGCGCGCGCAATCCGCGCGGCATCGCGGTGGGCGAGCTGTTCCGGCAAGACCCCGAACGCATCACCGACTGGATTCGCGGCCCCTACCGCTCGAACTGGGGCCGGTTCTTCAAGGGCGTCGACTCGCTCTTGCGCGCCACGCAGCCGGCCTTTCCGAAAGCCTCGCGTGAAGCCGCGATCCGCAAGGCGATCGCATTCGTCACCGAGCGCCTGAACGGCGAGGACGGGCTGGGCGGGATTTATCCCGCGATGGCCAACAGCGTGATGATGTTCGACACGCTCGGCTACGAGCCGGACGAACCGCCTTACGCGACCGCGTGGCAAGCGGTCCGCAAACTGCTGGTGGTCGAACCGGACCGCGCCTATTGCCAGCCCTGCCTGTCGCCCATTTGGGACACGGGCCTTGCCGGCCACGCGATCGCGGAGGCGGGCCTCACCGCTCCCGTCGAGTCCGCCTGCGCCTGGCTGCGCGGGCGCCAGATCACCCGCGTGCGCGGCGACTGGGCGGTGCGCCGTCCCGATCTGCCGCCCGGCGGCTGGGCCTTCCAATACTGGAACGACTATTACCCGGACGTGGACGATACTGCGGTCGTCGGGATGCTCTTGCACCGGCAGGGCGATCCGGCGCACGCGGAGGCGATCCGCATGGCGCAACGCTGGATCGTCGGGATGCAGTCAACCGGGCGCGGGCGCTTCGACGGCGGCTGGGGCGCGTTCGAGCCGGAGAATACGCATCTCCATTTGAACCACATCCCGTTCGCCGATCACGGCGCGCTGCTCGATCCGCCAACCGCCGACGTCACCGCCCGCTGCGTCTCCTTCCTCGTGCAGACCGGCATGAGCGCCGACGATCCGGTGATCCGCCGCGCGCTAGCATTCCTGCGCCGGGAGCAGGAGCCGGACGGAAGCTGGTTCGGCCGCTGGGGCACCAACTACATCTACGGTACTTGGTCGGTGCTCTGCGCCCTGAACGCGGTCGGGCTGACCGCCCAAGATCCCGCCGTGAAGCGCGCGATCGACTGGCTTGTCTCGGTGCAGCGCGAAGATGGCGGCTGGGGCGAGGACGAGGAAAGCTACGCCGACGCGCCGCACGGCCGTTACAAGGAAAGCACGCCGAGCCAAACGGCTTGGGCTCTGCTCGGCCTGATGGCGGCGGGCGCGGTGGAGCATCCGGCGGTTGCGCGCGGGATCGAGTGGCTGCTGCAAACGCAGGGCGCGGACGGCGAATGGAAGGAGCTGCCCTACACGGCGGTCGGGTTCCCGCGCGTGTTTTATCTCCGCTATCATGGATATCGGCTCTATTTTCCCGTGCTCGCGCTAGCGCGCTACCGCAACCTGATGCGCGGCAATGAGCGGCGCGTTGCCTGGGGATTTTAGCCGGGTCGGCTTCGTCACCGGCCTTGCGCAGGAGGCGCGGATCGCGCGCCGGCTTGGCCCGCTGGTCGCCGTCGGCGGCGGCACGCGCGACGGCGCGAGGGCGGCCGCGCATCGCTTGGCCGATGCCGGCGCAACCGCGCTTGTGAGTTTCGGCATCGCCGGCGGACTCGACCCGGCGCTGCGGCCCGGTGCGCTCGTGATGCCCCGATGTGTGCTGGTGCTGGGCGAGCCGGACGTTTGGATCGAGACGGATTCGGCGCTGAGCGGTGCACTCGCAGCGTCATTGCGAGCCCGCGCATCGGCGGGGGCGCCGCAATCTCCTGCCCGTAGGGGATTGCTTCGGCCCCTGCTTCGCACCGGCCTCGCAGCCATGGTGGATGGGACGATCGTAGGGGCGGGTGCGCTGGTGGTCAGCGCCGCGCAGAAGCGGCGCTTGTACGAAGAGACCGGCTGCGCCGCGGTCGATCTGGAAAGCGGCGCGGTCGCCGAGGTCGCGCAGGCACGCAGCCTGCCGTTCGCGGTACTGCGCGCGATCGGGGACCCAGCCGAGGCCGGGCTGCCGCCGGCTGCACGGGCGGGACTCTCGCCCCGGGGGGGGATCGCATGGCTCCCAGTGCTCGCGTCGGTGCTGCGTCAGCCCCGCCAGGTTCCCGCGTTGCTTCGGCTCGGCCGCCAGGCGGCGGCCGCGCGCAGAGCACTGACGCGGGTCGCCCGCGGGCCGGTGCGTCGGCGGAACCCCTTGTAACCTAACGTCTTGCTGCCCACCTTTCGCTCGCCGGGATGCCGCTCACGGGTTCCGGCAAATGCTTCGCTCTAAATCGAGGGGGCCATGACGACGCGGCTATTCACCTCGCCGATGTTCCTCGGCTTCGACCACCTCGAGCAAATGCTCGAACGTGCGTCGAAGTCCTCGGCCGACGGCTATCCGCCGTACAACATCGAGCAAACCAGCGCGACGGGCCTGCGTATCACGCTCGCCGTGGCCGGTTTCACGATGGCCGACCTGCAGATCACGCAGGAGGACAATCAGCTGGTGATCCGCGGCCGCCAGACCGACGACTCGCAGAACCGCGTGTTCCTCCACCGGGGGATCGCCGCGCGGCAGTTCCAGCGGGCGTTCGTGCTGGCGGAAGGGATCGAGGTGCGAGGCGCCTGGCTCGACAACGGGCTCCTGCATATCGACCTCGCCCGGCCGCAGCCGGAACCGCGCGTCAAGACCATCCCTATCAACGGCCAGTCGGCTCACGCCGTGCCGGCGCAGGTCGTGAACGGGGAGGCCGCTCAAGACTGAGGCATCCGAACCTTTGACGGCCGGGGCCAGAACGGACCGGCACCAGGAGATGACGATGAACACCAACGCTAACCAACCGGCGAACGAGAACAGCCAGGCGCGGGTCGCCTTCGACATCCGCCACCTGACCGTGGATCAGCTCGCGCAGCTCGGCCTTCAGCAGCTCGCTTACATTCGTCCGATCATCGTCAACGGTGAGAAGGGTTTCGCCATTCATGCCGCCGACGGCACGCCGATGGCGATAGCGGGCGACCGCGATGTGGCGGTGGCGGCGGTGCTCCAGCACGAGATGGTGCCGGCGTCGGTGCATTGATCGCGCGCCGCTCCCGGCCCCCGCCGGGCGAGCGCCCGCCGTTGACTCCGCAATTGAATTCATGGTTTCTCGCGGCACGGAACGGTTGCGGGCGTTCGTCCCGTGCGGCGGGTGACATGCAAAGCGAAGACGCCAGGCGGGAACTCTCTGAAGCCGTCGGGCGCTGGGGGCCGTGGACCGCCCATAATATTCGGCTCGCCGATGGCGTGTTTACGCTTGGCGAGCACATCGCGTCACCCAAGGTACGCCGGGTTCTGCAGGTGGTCGCGGATCTCGCCGGCAAGCCGCTCGACCGATTGCGGGTGCTCGACCTTGCCTGTCTCGAGGCGCAATACGCAATCGAGTTCGCCCTGCACGGCGCCCGCGTGACGGCGATTGAAGGGCGCCAGACGAACATAGAAAAGGCGCGGTTTGCCAAGCGCATTTTGCAGCTCGACGCCCTCGATCTGGTTCAGGGCGACGTGCGCGACCTGCATGTCGATCGGTATGGACAGTTCGATGTCGTGCTGTGCCTCGGTATTCTGTATCACCTCGATGTGCCGGACGTGTTCGCGTTCCTCGAACGCATCGCCGCGTGCTCTTCGGGGCTGGCCGTGTTCGACACCTATGTGAGCCTCGCGCCGAAGCGGAGCTACGAATACAAGGGCCGCGAGTACTGGGGACGCGACATCCAGGAGCATACGCCGAATGAAGATATCTCCGCTCGGAAAGCGAAGCTCTGGTCGTCGATCGACAACGCGAAAAGCGTCTGGCTCACCACCCCCACGCTGCTCAATCTTCTGACGCGGTTCGGCTTCACCTCGGCCTATGAATGTCATGTCCCGGTGGAGACCGGCAAGCCACTCGACCGGGTGACGATCGTCGCCATCAAGGGTCGTGCCATGGCGCTGCGGACCTGCCCGGCGACGAATGATCTGGCGGCGAACGAGTGTCCGGAGCGCGAGGTGCGCCTTCCCTCGCACCACCAGCGCCCGCTCGCGAACCTGCGGAAGTCGGCTACCCAGATGGTGCCTGCGCCGGTTCGCCGCTCGCTCAAGCGCGCGCTCGTCTCGGTGGGCGTGATGCGCCCTCCGCGCGAGGTGTGGCGTCAGCAGACCGGCACGGACGGCCGAGCGCCGGGAGAATAGCGTCAGCCGGTCCTGAACCGCGCGAAGGCCGCCTCGTCGAAGGCGAGGCCGAAGCCGGGCGCGTCGGTGAGCGCAATCTCGCCCTTTTCGATGGGCGGCACTTCGCGGAACAGTTTCACCATCCACGGCATGTACTCGACCGTCAGCCCGTTCGGGATGGCGGCGATCAGGTGGGCGTGGAACTCGGGTACCAGATGGCTCACCACGGGCAGATTGAATGCCTGCGCCATGGCGGCGACCTTTATCCAAGGCGTTACGCCGCCCACGCGCACGAGGTCGATCATCACCACATCGACCGAGCGCGCCTCGATCATGTGGCGGAAGGGCACGATTCCCCACAGATACTCGCCCCCGGCAATCGGCGTGGCGAGCGCCTGGGACACGCGTGCAAGGCCCGCGTAGTCATCGGCCGCCGTTACATCCTCCAGCCAGAAGAAGCCGATGTCTTCCAGCTTCCGTCCGATGTCGATCGCCTGCTCGGGACGCCATCTTTGGTTGATATCGCACATGAGCCGGATGTCGGGGCCAATCGCCTCGCGCACGATGCGCGCGCGGCGCAGCTCGTCGCTGATCGTCGGGCGGCCGGGCAAGGCAAGCTGCATCTTCATTTCGGTGAAGCCCTTGGCGAGCAGGCGCTTCGCAGCCGTTTCCGCCCTTTCGTCGGTCAGCCCCCGGCGCAGCGAGCCCGAGGCGTAGGTCGGCACGCGGTTACGCGTGCCGCCCAGGAGCTTCCACACTGGCTGACCGAGCGTCTTGCCCTTGATGTCCCATAGTGCAAGGTCGATTGCCGCGCAGGCGAGGGTGAAGATGCCGCCCGGATCCGAACCACCTGCGGCGTCGTGGAAGGCCGCGATCAGCGCCTCGGGGCGCAGCGGGTCCATTCCCGTCGCGACCTCGCACAGCGCCGCGACGGCTTCGCGCAGCGCCCGCGTCAGCCGCCCGGCGAAGAAGCTGAGCCCGATGCCTTCGATCCCTTGGTCCGTCCGCAGCCGCAGCGTCACGATCGGGCGCATCGGGTCGCGCTCCGGGCTCGGGCTGTTGGCGAGCGGATCGTCTTCCGGGATGCTCAGCATGTCGGCCTGGAAGCCGGTGATCTTCATGACGTTCCTCCCCCCATGCGCCGGCTTGCATCCGGCGCCGCGGCTCTATATGGATGCGCCATGCGACCGATGACGCATCGCGCGAACCGATTTTGGTACCGCTGGTATAGTCCGGCGGCCCAGGTTCGCGCATAACGCGGAAAACCGAAAGCCGCCCCGCCAGGCGGCTTTCTTGTTGGTCTTCCCTGCACGAACCCCGTTTGGCGAGGCGGCCCCCGAGAAGGAGGCCACGATGTTCTCGCCGTTCGACTTCGATGTGTGCACCAGTCCCGAGGAGCAGGAGGAAGCCGCCAAACGCGCGGCGGAACGGGAATCCGCGCGCAATCGGCCGCCATCGCCTGCCCGACAGCCCCAGGCTACACTGCCCGGCGACGAACGCCATCCCGCAGCAACCGAATAACTGGTCGGGGCGGCCGGATTCGAACCGGCGGCCTCGTGTACCCAAAACACGCGCGCTAACCAGGCTGCGCCACGCCCCGACGGCGGCGGAACCTATGGACCGGCGGGCATCCCCGCAAGCGGCGGCGAAAGGAACGCCACCCGCTCCTCCTCCAGCACGGCGCAGGTGAGCGGCCCGCCGAGGCCGCTTCCCGTATCGACGCCGATCCGGTTCGCGCGCAGCTCCGGGCGAGGCGTGGCGTTGTGACCGTGCACGACGACGAAGCCGAAATCCTCCTCGCTGGCGAGGAAGGGCTGGCGGATCGCGATCAAATCCTCGGCGCTTTGCTGGCCGAGCGTGCGGCCCGGCCGCAGCCCCGCGTGGACGAACAGGTAGGTTCCGGCCCGCCACGAAAGCCGCAGCCGCCGCAGCAGCATCAGGTGCCGCCCCGGGATGCTCGCCGCCCATGCCGCGCGCGGCGTGTCGGGCGGCACACCCCAGCTCGCCAAACAGGCTCCGCCGCCGGCGTGCATCCAGTCGGTCGCGGCGGGACGGTCGCCTGCGAGCGCCTGGAGCAGCATGTGCTCGCTATCGCCCTTGAGGACGATGCGGCGCGGCGCGGCGGGCTCGGCACCGGCCACGAGATCGAGCACCCCCGCGCTGTCCGGCCCGGGGCCGATCAGCCCGCCGAGGAACACGAGGTAAGGCCGCGCCACGGGCCGGGCGCGGAGGTCGGCGGCGATCGCCACAAGCAGCGCGGCAAGCTCCGCCCGCGCGCCGCGGACGTCGCCCACCGCATAGACTCGTGCGCCCGGGGCGAGCCGTCCGGGGGCCGACCGAAAGCGCAGCGCGGCGGACTCAGCGGCCGCATCCGGCGCCGCCACCCAAATGGGCACCGATGCCATGTCCAGGGCGACGCGCAACTGGGCTCGCGGCAGCCGGCGGCGGAGCGTCATTGAGTTCCCGCCTCGCCCCGGCTTTTCCTCACCGAGAAGGCGCGTCCGTCGCTGATCAGATCGCGTCCCAGCTATAGACGTCGCGCGTGCGCTCGAGCGGGGTCAGGCTCGTGCGGATCGCGGGTAGCAGATGGTCGCGCATCTTCTCCGGCGTCCAGCCGTCGCCGCGGTGCATGATACGGATCGGGCGCGGCTGGCAGTAGAGGTAGATTTCGTTCCCGCGCGCACCGAGTATCTGACCGGAAATCTCCGCAGCCGCGTCCGAGGCAAGGAACGTCGCGAGCTGCGCCACCTGATCGGGCCGCGTGCGGTTCGCGCGCTCCTGCATCTGCTCCTCGGTCATGCCTGGCACGGTCTCGATCATGCGGCTCCAGGCGTGCGGGCCGATGCAGTTGGAGCGGATCTTGTACCGCTGCATGTCCATCGCGATGTTGCGTGAAAGCCCGGCGATGCCGAGCTTCGCCGCGCCGTAGTTCACCTGCCCCACGCTGCCGATCAGGCCGGAGGTGGAGGTCATGTGCACGAAGGCGCCGGCCTCCTGCTTGCGGAAATGCGTCACTGCGGCGCGCGAGACATAGAAGGCGCCGTAAAGATGCACCTTCATCACCGCGTCGAACTCTTCAGGCGACATGTAGTGGAACATGCGGTCGCGCAGAATGCCCGCGTTGTTTACCACAATGTCGATACGCCCAAAATTATCGAGGGCGGCCTGAACGATGCGCTGCGCCGACTCCCACTCGGCGACCGAATCGGTGCTGACCACGGCCGAGCCGCGCCCGCGGCTTTGGTCGATCAAGCGCACCACTTCCTGCGCCGGAGTTTCGTCATGGCCTTCGCCCGTCACCGCCGCGCCGACGTCGTTCACCACCACCTTGGCGCCGTGCTCGGCCATGCAAAGCGCGATGGCGCGGCCGATGCCGCGCCCGGCGCCGGTGACGACCGCGACTTTTCCCTCCAGAAGCTGCTCGGGCATCTGTTCCCCTCCCCCCGCTGCGATCGGGGGAAGGATGCGCTGGCGGGCTTGGCTTGTCACCCCGGCGCGGTCAGCTCCGGCTGAAGCGCGCGCTGCAGCGGCGCGCGGACTCGCGCGTGCCGGTGCCGCTATCGCCCGCGAAGCGAGCTTCAGCCGATTGGCGTAGGGCGTGCCGGGTTGCACCTGGCCATCGTGTACGCCGGGAAGCCGGTCAGGCCGCGCACCCCTGATTCGCCGAGCATCACACCAGCGGCCACGCGGGCGTCGAAGCTGTACGAAAAGCCAGCCGCGCCGTCGGGCGCTGTGGCGCAGATGAGCTCGACCTTCCACACGCCGTCGAACGGCCCGGCCGCGCCCACCGCGGTTGCGGCCCCGATCGGTCCCACGGCGATCAGGCACGGGATCGTAGCCACGCCATCCATTATGACCGTCTGACGCCGCTGCGGCTAATGCGTTGGGGCCGCACCTTTCGGCATCCGCGGCAGCAGCAGCGCCAACGGGAACACGCAGATGGCGGCGAGGCCGAGCAGCCAGAAGATATCGAGGAAGCTCATTATCTGCGCCTGCGTCTGGACGGCATTGGCGATGGCGCCGAGTGCATGGCCGAAGCTGTAGCCATTATAGGGGGTGATCGAAGCGGCGAGTCGCTCGTGGTGGAACTGCGTCCGGTAGGACAGAAGCGTCTGAACGAACGAGACGCCGAAGCTGCCGCCCAGGTTCCGCATCAGATTGATCATCGCCGACGCCTGGTTGTTCGCGTTCGGTGGCACGCCGACATAGGCGACGGCGCTCAGCGGGATGAACAGGAACGGCAGGAACACCACCTGGACGATCCGCGCGTCCGACACCTGCCAGAACGAGATGTTGAGGTCGAGGCCGGACCAGCGGAACATCGCCCAGCCGCTGCCGATCAGCGCGGCGGCGATCAGCCATTTCGGCTGAATGAACCGGCCGGTGACAAGGCCGGATATCGGCATCACCACGATGGTCGCCACCCCGCCGAGGCCGAGCGTCATCCCCGCCTGATAGGCGCTGTAATCGAGCAGCTCCTGGGTCATCTGCGGCAGGAGCTGCGTCGTGCTGATGAGGATGAAACCGACCAGGAACATCAACAGGCAGGCGATGGTGAAACCGCGCGAGCGGCCGAACAGCCGCAGGTCGATGACCGGGCGCTCGACGACGAGCTCCCAAACGACGAGTGTGACGAGTGCGATTCCCGAGACCAGCGCGAGCGCGACGATGGTGCTGGAACCAAACCCGTCATCCACGTCGAAGCGGTCGAGCACGACCTGCAGCGTGCCGAATCCGAGCGCGACTAGCGCAAAGCCGACATAGTCGATGCGGAGGCCGCCGCGTCGCGCCTTATGCCGGTCCTCCTGCAAGGCCTTTGGCTCTACCACCAGCCGATTAACCAGAACGAGCGATAGCAGCCCGACCGGCAGGTTGATCAAGAACACCCAGTGCCAGGAGGCCGCGTCGGTGATCCAGCCGCCGAGCACGGGCCCGGCGGCGGGCGCTGAGACGACGGTGAGGCCGTAAAGCGCGAAAGCCTGGGCGCGCTGGCGGATCGGGAACGTGTCGGCGAACATCGCCTGCTCGGTCGGGCCGAGCCCGCCGCCCCCCGCGCCCTGCACCAAGCGGGAGATCACCATCCAGGTGAGCGAGGTAGAGAGCGCGCATGATGCCGAAGCGGCGGTGAACACCGCGACACAGCTCATGTAAAACCGCTTGCGCCCGAGCACGGTGGCGAGCCAGCCGCTGATCGGTAGCACGATCGCGTTGGAGATCAGATAGCTCGTCAGGATCCAGGTGCTCTCGTCGTAGCTGATCGCGAGCGATCCCGCGATGTGGCGCAGCGCGACATTGACGATGGTGGTGTCGAGCACCTCCATGAAGGTTGCGATCGAGATCACCACGCCGATCAGCCATGGATTGCGGCGTCCGGCGGCGGAACGGGGCAGCGGTTCAGGCATTACGCTGCCGGGCGGCGAAAGAATCCCCCGTCCCCTTGCGGGAGTGGGCCAGGGGAAGGGGAAGCTGCGGTTTTGCCGCCCCCCGCATCCTACCGCAGCGTCACCGTGGGTTCCGCCGACATGCCCGGCGCGAGGAAGTATTTCCGGTAATCATCTCCTTCGAAAACGATCTTCACCGGCACGCGCTGAACGATCTTCACCCAGTTGCCGGTGGCGTTCTCGGCGGGCAGGGCGCTGAACTGCGCGCCGGTGCCGTCCTGGAAACTGTCCACCCGGCCGCGGAACGTTACCCCCGGCACAGCGTCCACCGAAATCGCAACTTTCTGGCCCGGCTTCATGCCGGCCAGCGCGGTTTCCTTGAAATCCGCCTGTACCCAAAGCTTGTCCTGAACCAGCGCGAACAGCGGCTGGCCCGCCTGCACCACGTCGCCGACATTCACCGTCCGGTGCGTCACGCGCCCTGTCACCGGCGCGGTGATCGTGGCGTAGGAGAGTTGCAGTCGTGCCTGCTCCACCGTCGCCTCCGCCTGTTTCACGCCAGCCTGGGCGGCAGCAACCGCCGCCTTCGCGACCCCGATCTGCGCGCGTGCGCCCTCTACCGCTTGATTCGCGGCGGCGAGCTTTGCCGTATCGGCGCGGTATGCCGCGTCCACCTGGTCGCGCTGCTGCTGCGTGACGGCCGCGGGGTTGAGGTGCTGGAAGCGTTCGTAGTCCTTGCGCGCCTGCGTGAGATCGGCCTGCGCGACCGCCACGTTCGCCTGCGCCTGATCGAGATCGGCTTGCCGCGACTGCACTTGGGCCTCGGCTTGCGTGAGCTGGCTTTGCGCGCTCGCCTGCTGTGCGAGCGCCTGATCGAGGCGCGCCTCTAGATCGCGCGGATCGAGCTCGACCAGCTTCTGTCCCTCTGTCACGTGCTGATTGTCAGCGAACAGGATCGCGACCACCCGGCCTGTCACCTGCGGCGCGACCTGTGTCGCGTTGCCGGCGATGCGGGCGTCGTCGGTGCTGACAATGCCGCGCGTGCTGAACCAGTACCAAATGCCGCCGCCGATCACGACCAGCGCCGCGAGGACCGCGAGCGGAATCAGCCAGCGAGGCCAGCCCTGCCCCTGGTCCTCGTTCCGCTCTGCCTCGTCGCGGCCGAGACGTTCCGTCTCGGTGCGGGCGTCCATGTCCATTCAGTCACCGGACCGTTCCATGTCCCCGCCAAGTGGGCAGGCGCCCCGCGGGCTCAAGATCCGCGCCGGCGCATCCCGGGTCACGATCGCGGCGGCGTGCACGGCGCCACTCAGCCCGCCAGTGCCATCTCCCGCATCCGGTTGCTGCCGTCGCGTACGGTGAAGAAGATGTCGGTGGTGATCTCGTCCACGCTCCGGCAGCCCGTATAGGCCATCGTGTTGTCGAGCTCCTTGCGGAGTATCCCGATCGCGTGCGCCGCGCCAGCCTGCCCGCCGACCGCCGTGCCGTACAGCGTAGCGCGCCCGGTCAGCACCGCCTTCGCGCCGAGCGCTAGCGCCTTGGCGATGTCGGAGCCGCGGCGGATGCCCGAATCGAGGATCACCGTCAGCCGCTCGCCCACCGCCTCGGCGATCTCCGGTAGGACGTCGATCGAGGCGACGGCGCTATCCATGTTGCGCCCGCCATGGTTGGAGACAATCAACCCATCGACGCCGTATTCGATCGCCCGCACCGCGTCGTCGGGGCGGTTGATGCCCTTCAGCATCAGGATGCCGGGCCATTTGTCGCGGAAGATCCGGATGTCGTCCCAGCTCAGATTGTCCTGCCGCATCACCTCCTTGGTGCCGGGATCGCCGACCACGGGGCGGCGGTATGGATCGGGATAATTCTCGTAGCGCGGCATCCCGATGGTGCGGAAATATTTGGCGAGCACGGTGGCCGACCACCAGGGATGCAGCGCGACATCCAGCGCGAAGCGCGGGTTGACATGGAACGGCGTGGCGAAGCCGTTGCGGGTATTGTATTCGCGGTTCGGCGAGACGATCGTGTCGGTCGTCACGATCAGCGCCTCGAAACCGGCGCGGTGCGCGCGCTCGATGAGCTGGTAGGAAAGCTCGCGCTGCTTCCACACGTAAAGCTGGAACCAGAGGCGTCCGCCCGCCTCCTTGGCGATCTTCTCCATCGAAGTCATCGCGCCGGTCGCCAGCGTGAACGGGATCTTGGCGGCCGCGGCCGCCTTGGCAAGCTCGAGCTCGCCCTCGTGCCAGCACAGCCCCGCCGCGCCGGTCGGCGCGATGGCGAGCGGCATGGCGGCGGGCTTTCCGAACAGCTCGGTTGCCATGCTGCGGGTGGACACGTCGGTCAGCGCGCGGTGGCGGAGCTTGATCTTCTCGAACGCGGCCCGATTGTTCCTGAGTGCCACCTCATCCTCGGTGCCGCGATCAACGAACTCGAACACGCCGCGCGGCAGGCGCCGTTTCGCCGCGAGGCGAAGGTCGTTGACATTGTAGCAGCGATCGAGCGCGGACATGACGACGTTCCCTGTTCTTGGTCCCGGGCTGGCGGATGCTAACTTCGTTCGCGTCCGCGCCCAACCCCCGGCGGGCATTGACGCTTGCCGTCCGCCGCCTAGCCTGCCGCCCGCCTTCCAGCCATTCGGGAGACCGCCAGCATGACGAAATTCGGCCTTGCCCAGCCCGTCCGTCGCGTGGAGGACCCGCGACTCCTGCTCGGCCGGGGGCGGTACACCGACGACATCACGCTGCCCGGAATGCTGGCGGGCCACGTGCTCCGCAGCCCGCATGCGGCGGCGCGGATCAGGCGGATCGACACCGCGGCGGCGGGGAAGCTGCCCGGCGTGCAGGCGATCTACACCGCGGCGGACCTCAAGAGCGACGGCATCGGCACGCTGCCCTGCGCGGTCACGCTGACCAACCGCAACGGCTCGGAGATGGCCGCGCCGCCGCGCCCGGTGCTGGCGGACGGCGCGGTGCACCACGTCGGCGATCCGGTGGCGTTCATCGTTGCCGACACGGCGCAGGCGGCGAAGGATGCCGCCGAGGCAATCATCGTGGACTACGACGTGGTGCCCGCCGTCACCGATCCCGAGCGCGCAATGGATAAAGACGCGCCGCGCGTCTGGCCCGACATCGCGCACAACATTTCGTTCGACTGGGAGATCGGCGACAAAGCCGCCACCGAGCGTCTGTTCGGGCAGGCGGCGAAGGTCGTGCGTCTGAAGGTGGTCAACAACCGCATCGTGGTGTCCTCGATGGAGGCACGCGCGGCCATCGCCGATTACGACGCCGCATCCGGCCGCTGGACGCTCTACGCGAACACACAGGGCGGATGGCTGGTGAAGAACCTGATCGCTCCGCTGTTCGGCGTCGAGCCAGACAAGTTCCGCATCGTCACGCCCGACGTGGGCGGCGGCTTCGGCATGAAGCTCTTTCTTTACCCCGAGCATGTGCTGACGTGCTACGCCGCGCGCAAGCTCGGTCATGCGGTCAAATGGGCCGCCGATCGCGGCGAGGCGTTCCTGTGCGACACGCAGGGCCGCGACAACGTGACGTTGGGCGAGGTCGCGCTGGATGCTGACGGAAAGGTGCTGGCGCTGCGGACGCGCAACATCGCCAACATGGGCGCCTATCTTTCCAACTTCGCGCCCTACATCCCGACCTATGCCGGCACCAGCGTGCTGGCGAGCGTGTACGGCTTTCAGGCCATCTATGCCAACGTGATCGGCGTATTCACCAACACGGTGCCGGTCGATGCCTACCGGGGTGCGGGACGGCCGGAGAGCAATTACCTGATCGAGCGGCTGATGGACACGGCGGCACGCGAATTGGGCGTGGACCGCGTGGAGTTCCGCCGCCGCAACATGGTGCCGCCGTCGGCGATGCCGCACGATACGCCCGTGGGCAAAAGCTACGACAGCGGCGATTTCCGCCGTGTGCTGGATGAGGCGATGCAGCGCGCCGACTACGCCGGCTTCGCGGCGCGGCGGGCGGAGGCGCGGCGGCGTGGCAAGCGGCGCGGCTTCGGTTTCTCGTACTACCTGGAAGCGACCGGGGGCGATCCCACCGAGCGCGCCGAGATCCGCTTCGCCGAGGGCGGCTTCGTCGATGTTTATGTCGGCACACAATCGACCGGGCAAGGGCACGAGACCGCCTATGTGCAGCTTGTCTCGAACAAGCTCGGGATCGATGCCGAGAAAATCCGCATCCGCCAGGGCGATACCGACGAAATCCCGGTGGGCGGCGGCACCGGCGGCGCGCGCAGCCTCTATTCCGAGGGGCAGGCGATCCTGGTCACGACCGACGCCGTGATCGAGAAGGGAACGCAGGCGGCAGCCGATCTGCTGGAGGCGGCACCCGGCGACATCGCCTTCCGGGACGGGCGCTTCACGATTGTCGGCACCGACCGCAGCATCGACATCATGCAGCTTGCCGAGACGCAGCGCATGAAGGCGGCGCGCGGCGAGCAGGCGGTGACGCTCGATGCCGCCGAGGTGGCGGAGATCAAGGCGCACACCTTCCCGAACGGCTGCCATGTCGCCGAGGTCGAGGTCGATCCCGAAACAGGTACGATCGAGATCGTGCGCTATCTGGTGTGCGACGACGTCGGCAAGGCGGTGAACCCGCTGATCGTGCGCGGGCAGGTGCATGGCGGTGTGGCGCAGGGCTTCGGCCAGGCGGTGAAGGAGCGCACCGCCTATGACCCCGACTCGGGTCAGCTTCTTTCAGGCAGCTTCACCGATTATGCGCTCCCGCGCGCCGATGATCTGCCGGATATCGAGGTGGAGCTGATCGAAGTGCCCTGCGCCACTAACCCGCTCGGCGTGAAGGGCGCGGGCGAAGCGGGTGCAGTGGGCAGCCCGCCGGCGGTGATCAACGCGGTGCTGGACGCCCTTGCCGAGGACGGGGTCGCGCACATCGACATGCCCGCCACGCCCGAGACCGTCTGGCGCGCGCTGCACGCGGCCTGACTCGCCGCGCCGTGATCGGCATGGCGCGGATTTCGCCGCGTGCTTAAGTCGCATTAAGGGCGTCGGATGCCGCGCGCGCGTGCCTTGCGTTAGGGTGCGCGCCGCCCACCTCGCGACCAGAGAGGTTCGTGGCGATGGGCGAATTTAGCATTTGGCATTGGCTGATCGTGCTGGCGGTGGTGCTGCTCTTGTTCGGCGGCGGGCGGGTGAGCGGGCTGATGGGCGATCTCGCCAAGGGCATTAAGGCATTTAAGAAGAATATCGCCGACGAGGATGCTGCCCCAGCGCCGCGGATCGAACCGCCGGCCGGGCCAGTTGTGCACGCGGCACCGGCGGAGCCGGCCCGGGATAAAGTGGCGCTCTGAGTCAACCTCGCTGGCGCAGGAGGTTGCGGGGCGGGGCGCTTCGCCCGTCACCTCCGATCCGCCGCAGCCGAGTCCTGCCCCCATCATCGCCGTGATCGTGCGGCATGGTGACAGCGCCCGGCGGCGCGGGTTGAATGGGGCAGATGGATATCGGCATCCCCGAAACCGCGCTCCGCGAGAGGCCCGCCCCGGTCGTGGTCCGCCGCCCGCCGGTGCAAACGGTGCCGGTGGTGTTCGCCTCTCCCCATTCCGGCCGCATATACAGCCCGGAGTTCCTGGCTGCCGCCCGGCTCGACCCGCTGAGCCTCAGGCGCAGTGAGGACAGTTTCGTCGATGAGCTGTTCGTCGACGCGCCGCTCTACGGCGCCCCACTCCTGACGGCGCATTTTCCCCGCGCCTGGTGCGACGTGAACCGCGAGCCGTGGGAACTCGATCCGGCGATGTTCGAGGACGCGCTGCCCGATTGGGTGAACAGCGCGAGCCCCCGCGTGGGCGCGGGGCTCGGCACGATCGCGCGCGTAGTGGCGACCGGCGAGGCGATCTATCGCCGCAAGCTCCGCTTCGCCGAGGCCGAGGCGCGGGTGCGCGAATGCTGGCAGCCCTACCACGAGACGCTGGCGGCGCTGATCGGCGGCACGCGGGCGACGTTCGGGGCCTGCCTCTTGATCGACTGCCACTCCATGCCGGCCTGCGCCGGCGCGCGCGGTGCCGCCGACTTCGTGCTGGGCGATGCGCACGGCACCGCTTGCGCCCCCGCCATCACCCGCGCCGTCGAACAGACGCTGGCGGCGATGGGCTACTCCGTGCGCCGGAACGACCCGTACGCGGGTGGCTACATCACCCGCCACTACGGCCGCCCCCGCGAGAACGTGCATGCGCTGCAGCTCGAGGTGGCGCGGCCGCTCTATATGGACGAAGGGCGGATCCAGAAGCTCGTGCGGTTCTCGGCCTTGCAGCGGGCCATCAGCAACCTGGTGTCCGACATCACCGAGCGCGCGGCGTCACTGATGGGTGATCCGTGCGCCGGCGGGGTGCCGCGTTCCAGTTAAACGATCCGATAGACTGCCCGCTCGAAGCGGTCGAGCAGCCCGAGCACGATCGGATCGCCGAACGGCAGGATCGGCGTGAAGATCGCGCCCGCCACCTGTCGCACCGGGTCGAGCCAGTAATATGTGTTGTTGATGCCGGCCCAGGTGACGCTGCCGGCGGAACGCGCGCCCTGGATCGCCTCCTCGTTGATGAGGAAACTCAATCCCCAGCCCTTCTTCACGCCAGGAAAGAACTCGACATCGTTCGAGGACTCCGGAACCGACGACCGCATCGGTTCCACCTCCACGCCTGCCGGCAGATGGTTGCGGAGCATGTCGCGCACCGTTGCCTCGGCCAGCACGCGCGCGCCGCTCGCCGCACCGCCGCGCAGCAGCATTTGCAGGAAGCGCATGTAGTCGCGTGCGGTGGAATGCAGCCCGCCGCCGCCGGGAAAGAACTCGCGCGGCGTGTTGCTCGGCAACTGGACCGGCACCAGCCCCTCCGGCCTGCGCGCATGGACCGTCGCGAGCCGCGGTGCCATCGCCGGCCGCACCAGATAGCTCGTGTCCGTCATGCCGAGCGGGGCGAAGATCCGGTTCTGGAACACCGTTTCCAGATCGGCGCCGGCAACGGCCTCCACCATGCGCCCGGCCCAGTCGATCCCGATGCTGTATTGCCAGCGCGTGCCGGGATCGAAGGTGAGCGGCGCCTTGAGGCTCGCGAGCTTGCCAGAGCGCGGCGCCGGCAATCCGGTTTCCCGGTGATAACGGCAGAGATCGGCGTTCCATACGTCGTAGCCGAAGCCGGAGCTGTGGGTGAGCAGTGTCCGCAGCGTCACCTCGCCTCGCGCCGGCCGGAGCTGCGGCTTTCCATCAGCGGCGAAGCCTTCCAGCACCTGCGGCGTTCCGAGCTCCGGCACCACCTCGCGCGCCGGCTGATCGAGCGCGAGCTTGCCCTGTTCGACGAGCTGCATCGCCGCCGCCGCGGTGATCGCCTTGGTCATCGAGGCGATGCGGAACACGGTGTCCAGCGTCATCGGCGCGGGTTCTCCAAGCCGGCGCACGCCGAACGCGCCCTCGTAGATCACCCGGTCGGGCGTGGCCGCGATCGCCACCACGCCGGGCACCGCGCCCGCCGCAACCGCCTCGCTCAGCACCGTGTCGGCTTCGTGCATCTCCGCCCCCACCCTATGGTGTCCGGGACCTTAGCCGGAACTGGAAGGAAGAACGATGCTGCTTGCCCTGTTCGCCCTCCTGCTGTTCCAGCTCGTCGGCGAAGCTGCCGCGCGCGGCTTCGGCCTGCCGATACCGGGGCCGGTAAGCGGGTTCGTGCTTCTGGCGGCGGCGCTCGCCGCCTCGCGCAGGCTGCGGCGGAACGTGGAGCCCGCCGCGACGGGGCTTTTGCAGCATCTCTTGCTTTTGTTCGTGCTGGCGGCGACAGGGGTGATCCAGCAATGGGGCCTGCTGCGCGCCGCGGCGCTGCCCAGCACCACCGTGGCCGGGCCGAGCATGAAATGAACGAACTGCGCGCCGGCGAAGTAGGTTTCGTCTCTCGTGCCGGTGACATGCAGCAGCGGCACGATGAGCGCCACCGAAACCAGCACCGCACTTCCTGCCGTGCTTGTGCTGCTGACTGGCATTGTCGGCGCGATGGCGGTGACGCCGCTGATGAACCTGCGCGGCCTGAAAGACTATGCGGCGCGCGGCTTCGCCGCCGGGCTGGCGAGCCACGGGCTCGGCACCGCGCGCGCGTTCCAGGTGAGCGAAACGGCCGGCACCGTCGCGGGACTGGCGTTCGCCCTGAATGCGCTGCTCACCTCGATCCTGGTCCCCGTCATTCTCGCGGCGGTGCGCTGAGCCGGATCATTTCTGCCCTGCCGGCGGCAAGGGCGGCAGGGCCGGAAGCTGCGGGGTGCCCGCCTGCGGCGGCGTGCCCGGCGCCGGCTCGGGCGTGGCGGCGACGGGCGGGGTAAAGGGCTGGGTCGTCGCCCCCCCATAGGGCTGCGTGGGCGGTTGCGGCGCCGCCGGCGGCGCCGGGGCAGCGGACGGCGCCTCGGCCGAATAGTCCTGCACGCACCGCAGGAACGTGCCGCCGACCAGGTTGGAGCCGGTCAGTACCATGGTCCAGGGCGGCTCGTTGCCCGACGGGAAGCTCACCGTCATCGTTTCCGCGGCTCGGAACGCCCCGATGAAACCGGCTCCGCCCGGCTGATCGAGCGTCCACCGCACCTCGGTCCCGGCGCCGGAGCCCTGAACTGTCCAGGGCACGTTTCCGGGTAGCGTCATCACCACCGGGATGGCAGTGCCGGGGGGAATCTGCCAGGTCGGACGGGCGGCGATAAACGTGAGGCCAGGCGTGCCGATCACGCCCTCGATCTCGAAGGCGCGGCCGTCGGCGGGGTTGTTCGTCCGCATCCCGCAAACGAGGTGCCCCTGCGCGTCCTTGCCGGCGAAGGCGCTCCACCGGCCTGCCCGGTAATAGCTGGTCTCCAGTGCCCGCACGCCCGAGGACACAACAAGGCCCGCCACGGCGAGGCCGAGCCCGAACCGCATCCGCATCCATGCTCTCCCGCTTGCCCGCCCTGTGGCGGTTTCCGCCCCGAAGTGATAGGCACCCGCCGTCCCGAGACAAGAACGGATGTGCGCGGATGAGTGCGATCGCCGACCTAATTGCGCGCGAGATTCTCGACAGCCGCGGCAATCCCACCATCGAGGCCGAGGTGGTGCTGGACAGCGGCGCCCACGGCCGCGCCGCCGTGCCTTCCGGCGCCTCCACCGGCGCGCACGAGGCGGTGGAGCTGCGCGACTTCGGTGCCGCGCGCTACGGCGGCAAGGGCGTCCGCCAAGCCATCGCCAACGTGGAGGGCGAGATTTTCGACGCCATCGGCGGGATGGACGCGGCGGAGCAGGTGAAGATCGACGACATCCTGATCGACCTCGACGGCACGCCGAACAAGTCCCGCCTCGGCGCCAACGCGATCCTCGCCGTCTCTCTCGCGCTGGCGAAGGCGGCGGCCGAGGATCTCGGCGTGCCGCTCTATCGCTATGTCGGCGGCGTCTACGCCCGCACCCTGCCGGTGCCGATGATGAACATCATCAATGGCGGCAAGCACGCCGACAATCCGATCGACATCCAGGAATTCATGATTCAGCCGGTCGGCGCCGGCACGATCGCCGACGGCGTGCGGATGGGAGCGGAGGTGTTCGCCGCCCTCAAGAAGGGCCTGCACGACGCCGGCCACAGCACGAACGTGGGCGACGAGGGCGGCTTCGCGCCGAACCTCAAATCGGCCGACGAAGCCTTGGCCTTCATCGCGCGGGCCTGCGAGGCCGCGGGCTACCGGCCGGGCGAAGACATCACCTTCGCGCTCGACTGCGCGGCCACCGAATTCTTCAAGGATGGCCGCTACGAGCTCGCAGGCGAGGGCAAGAGCTTCGATGCCGCTGGCATGGCCAAGTATCTTGAGGAGCTGGTCGGCCGCTACCCGATCGTCTCGATCGAGGACGGCTGCGCCGAGGACGACTGGGCGGGCTGGAAGCACCTCAATTCGGTGCTCGGCAAGCGCGTGCAGCTTGTGGGTGATGATTTGTTCGTCACCAACCCGCAGCGCCTTCGCCGCGGCATCGCGGAAGGCAGCGCCAATGCGATCCTGGTCAAGGTGAACCAGATCGGCACGCTCTCGGAGACGCTGGAGACGGTGGAGATCGCCCATAAGGCCGGGATGCGGGCCGTGATGAGCCACCGCTCGGGCGAGACCGAGGACGCGACCATCGCCGACCTCGCGGTGGCGACGAATTGCGGGCAGATCAAGACCGGCAGCCTTGCCCGCAGCGACCGCACCGCCAAATACAACCAGCTCATCCGCATCGAGGCCGAACTGGGCTCCGCAGCGCGTTACGCGGGGCGGGCGATTTTGCGCTAGACTGCGTCACGAATCGGCGGGCGGGCGGAATGGAGATCGGTCGGGCCATCAAGCGGCGGGTGCGCGTGGTCGCCGCGCCGGCGTTCTTCCTGGCGCTCGTCGGCTATTTCGGCTGGAACGTCGCCCACGGTGATCACGGGCTGGTCGCCGAAGCCGCGCGCGAGAAGCTGCTCGCCCAAGCGAAGCAGGATTTGGCGGACGCCCAGGCCGAGCGCGACGCGTGGGCCAACCGGGTGAGCGGGCTGCAAGCCGACCACATCGATGCCGACATGCTGGACGAGCAGGCGCGGGCGATGCTCAACCTGTCCGATCCGGCGGACGTGATCTTGATGTATCCCGATAAGGACAAGCTTTATTAGCCGCTGCGGCCCTTGCGAGGAGGAGACCCCGATGCAACTCGGCACGCTCATTCCGCAGAACGACATCGGCGGCGAGCCGTCGGCGGTGAAGGAGTTCGCGCTGGCGGCCGAGGAACTCGGCTACGACTATTTGGAAGCTGCCGACCACGTGCTTGGGGTGAATGCCGCGAGCCGCCCGAACTGGGGCAATCTCAACACCTCCGCCGACTGGTTCCACGACCCGTTCGTGCTGTTCGGCTTCCTCGCCCCGATCAGCCGCCTGGGCTTCGCCACCGGAGTGCTGATTCTTGCCCAGCGGCAGGCGGTGCTGGTGGCGAAGCAGGCGGCGTGCCTCGACGTGCTGTGCGGGGGCCGGTTCCGCCTGGGCGTCGGCGTCGGATGGAACGAGGCGGAGTTCGTCGGCCTGAACGAGAATTTCCACAATCGCGGCCGCCGCTCCGAGGAGCAGGTGCAGGTCATGCAGGCGTTGTGGGCCAACCAGCACGTGACGTTCGCGGGCAAGTATCACCGGATCGAGGATGCCGGCATCAACCCGCGCCCGGCCGCGGGCAAGGTGCCGCTCTGGTTCGGTGGCCATCACGACAACACGCTGCGCCGGATCGCCAAATACGGCGACGGCTGGATGATGCTCGCCCTGCCTCCGGGACCGGAAGCCACGGCGGCCTTCGATACCCTGCGCCGCTACACGGAGCAGGAGGGGCGCGATCCGGGTTCGATCGGGATCGAGATCTGGACCTCGACCGCGCAGCACCCCGACGAGAAGGGCTGGCGGGAGGAGGTGCGATTCTGGAAAGCGGCCGGAGTGACGCATGTCACGCTCGCCAGCACCCACGGCCGCGGCATCCACAAGCGCCTCGCCGGCCGCAGCATGGACGATCACTTGGAGGCACTGCGGCGGTTCAAGGCGGCGGTGGGCGACTTGCTGCAATAGGCACGCTGCCCGCGCCAGGTGTACACCTGATCCGCCAACTCACCGCCAGGTGATCACTTGAGGTCGCGTACGGTTCCTGAAGTGACAACTTGCCTTAATCGGGGGCCGTTTAGGTGTACACCAAAGTTCGGGCACCTGCCGGCAGATGTCACACAGCCGACGCAAGCGCCTCGAGGCATTCCGCTGCGAATGCAGCGCAGCACTCACGCCGCCACCTCCTCCACCTGCACCACGCCCAAGAGCCGCGCCTGCAAGGCATGGTCCTCCTCCAGCCGGCGCGCGGATCCCTCGTAGGCGACCTGCCCGTTCACCAGCGCGTACGCATGATTGGCGATCGGCAGCACGGTTTCGGCGTGGTGCTCCACGATCACCATCGCCACTTTGCCGCGCAGCCGCACCAGCGCCTCCATCACCTCCTTCACGATGGCGGGCGCCAGCCCCTCGAACGGCTCGTCCAGCAGAATGAGGCGGCTCGGCACCACCAGGGCGCGTGCGATCGCCACCATCTGCCGCTCGCCGCCCGAGAGGTTCTCCGCCTTCGCGCGCTGACGTTCGCGCAGGCGCGGGAACAGCGCGAACACCTCCTCGATCGAGATTCCGCCCGGTCGCGCGGCGAGCCTCAGATTCTCCACCACTGTCAAATTGGGAAACAGCCGCCGTCCCTCCGGCACCAGTGCGATGCCGGCGCGGTTGATCTCGTAGCTCGGCAACCGCGTGATCTCGCGCCCGTCAAACGACACGCGCCCCGCGTGCGGGCGCAGCGTGCCGGTGATCGCGCGCAAGAGCGTCGTCTTGCCGACGCCGTTACGCCCGAGCAGTGCCACCGCTTCGCCCTCGCGCACCGTGAAATCGAGGCCCGTGAGCACCGTGCTCCCGCCATAGCCGACCGCGAGCCCCTCCACCTTCAGCAAGTCCTTGGCATCCGCGGGCAGCGCCGCCGGCGCGGCGTATCCGCCGGAGCCGCCCTTGCCCGCCGCGCCCAGATAGGCGCTGATCACCTCGGGATCGGCCGCCACCTCCGCCGGTGCGCCGTCGGCGATCAGCCGTCCCTGATGCAGCACCGTGATGCGATCCGAGAGCTTCAGCACGCGGTCGATGTCGTGCTCGATCAGCAGCACCGCATGGGTGTCGGCGAGCTTGCGAATCAAGCCGCCGACCACGATCCGGTCCGCCTCCGCCAAACCGGCCAGCGGCTCGTCGAGCAAAAGCAGCCTTGCGTCGGTCGCCAGCGTGATCGCGATTTCCAAGAGCCGCTTGGCGCCGTGCGGCAGGTTCTTGCAGAGCGCCGCCGCGTTGTCCTCCAGGCCGACCGCCTGCAGCAGCGACCAGACGCGCAGGTTCATCGCGTCGTTGCCATGCGCATCGGTTATGAAGGCGCGCCAGCGGCGCGCGAAGCCGCTCACGTCCTTCGCCTGTACAGCGATCCGAACGTTCTCGAACACGGTCAGCTCGGGGAAGACCGAGAGGATCTGGAACGACCGCCCGATGCCGAGCTGCGCGCGGCGGTGCATGGAGGTACGGGTGATGTCGCGCCCTTCGAACACGATCGAGCCCGCATTCGGCGCCAGCGCGCCGGAAAGCATGTTGAACAAGGTGGTCTTGCCGGCGCCGTTCGGCCCGATCACGCTGTGCAGCCGGAACGGATACACGTCGAGCGCGATGTCGTTCGCCGTCACCAGGTTGCCAAAGCGTTTGGAAAGCCCGCGCAGCGCCAGCACGGGGCGCGACGGATCGGCCTCGATCGCGCCGCGCGCGAGCGGCGGGATCATCGCGGGGCGCGGCGGGATCGTGGAGCGCACCAAAGTCCAGCCGGGAATCCGCAGCACTCGCTGCACCAGCCCGACAATCCCCTCCGGCGACAGCAGCGCGAAGATGATGATGATCGGCGCGAAGATCAGCCACCACGCCTCGAGCAGCGAGGAGAGCTGGTCCTGCAGCAGCGTGAAGGCCACCGCGCCCGCGAGCGGCCCGAGGAACTGGTGCACGCCGCCCAGCACGACCATGAGGAGCGCATCGCCCGCGTGCTGCCAGCTCAGATTGTCGGCATAGGCGCCGCGCAGCATCAAGGCGAGGAGGCCGCCGCCATAACCTATGATCGCTCCCATGATCACGAAGGCGCTGAACTTCAGCTTGAACGTGTTGTAGCCGAGGCTCCTCATCCGCAGATCGTTGTCGCGCATCGCTTGCAGCGCGCGGCCGAACGGCGCGTGCACCAGCCGCCACATCGCCCACATCACGAGGCAGACGGTCACGACCACGAACGCGTGGAAGCCGAGATCGGTCTTGAAGATCGGGCGCGGCACGTCCTGCATCCCGTTCTCGCCGCCCGTCAGTGCCGTCCACTTGAAGGCGATCTCGAAGGCGATCTGCGAGAAGGCGAGCGTCAGCAGTGAAAAATAGAGCCCGCGCCGGCGCAGGATGATCATCGCGATCGCAGCGCCGAGTACGACCGAGAAGGCGATTGCGAAGATCAGCGCCTCGATCTCATTGCCGAGGAAGTTCTTGAGCCCGATCGCGACCGCGTAGCTCGCGGTGCCGAAGAACACCGAGGCGCCGAAGGGAACAAGGCCAGTGTAGCCCACCAGCAGGTTCACGCCCGCACCGTACAGCACATAGATCGCGATCTGCGTGATCAGGGCCACTGGCGCGCCGATCCCGAGCCAGAGCCCGGTCAGTGCGACCAGGCTGAGGAATATCCACAGGACCGGATGGCGCAGCGCGGTGCTCATTCGAACCGCTCCCACCGCTCACCAAGCAGGCCGCGCGGGCGCAGCAGCAGCACGATAGCCATGAACACGTACATCACGGCATTCGCCGCGTCGGGCTGGAACTGGATGGTGATCGCCGTCACGACGCCGACCAGCAGCCCGGCGATCACCGCGCCGGCGAACGAACCCAACCCGCCGATCACCACGACGACGAAGGCCGGCATGATCGCGCCCTCCGACATCGAAGGGGTGACGGTCCAAAGAGGCGCGGCCAGCACGCCGGCCACACCCGCGAGGCAGCAGCCGAGTCCGAACGCGCCGGTCAGCACGCGCGGCAGCGGAATGCCGAGCAGGCCGACCATCTCGGGATCGCGCGCGCCGGCGCGCAGGATGCGCCCGAACGGCGTGAGCTGCATGAAGGCCCAAAGCCCGAGCAGGATCGCGACCGTGATCAGGAACACCGCTAGCCGGTATTTGGTGATTAGCACCGGACCCCACATGTAGATGCCGGAAAGGAAGGCGGGGGGGCTGAACGGCTGGCCAATGCCGCCGTAAACGAGCCGCAGCAGCGCCTCGATCATCAGCGCCAGCGCGAAGGTGATGATCAGGCTGACCAGCGGCTCCTTGTCGTAAAGCTGGCGGATCAGCGTGCGTTCCACCGCCATGCCGACCAGCCCGACCAGGATCGGCGCCACCAGGATCGAGGCCGCGCCGAAATAGCCGAACAGCGAGACCGTGAAAAACGCGCCGAGGGCAAAGAAATTGCCGTGCGCGAAGTTCACGATCCCCAACAGGCCGAAGATGATGGAAAGCCCGATCGCGATCAGCACATAAAGGCCGCCCAGCACGAGGCCGGCCGCCACCTGTGACAGCAGAATGTTCAGCATGATGGCCTCCGCGGCCTAGGCCACCTCAGCTCATGGTGCAGCCGTTGGCGGCGGGCGAGCCGAACACTTGATCGAGCTCGGCCGCGCTCTTCGGCACCGTGGCGATCACGTCGAAATAGTCCCACTTGTCCGTGATCTTCGGCTTTACCTGCACCACCAGGTTCTTCAACATCATCTGGTGGTCGCCCTTGCGGTAGGAATAGGGGCTGTCGGCGGTGCCGCCTTGCCAGCTCTCCAGCGCGGCGATGATGGCGTCGGGCTCGGTCGACTTCGCCGCGTCGATGGAATCGAACAGCGATTTCGCCGTGATCCATCCCATCCACGCCTTGTCGGCGGCCGGCTTGCCATATTTCTTGAGGTAGGCGTCGGCGAAGGCTTGCTCCTCGGGGGGGTTGGCCGGGTTCTTGTACCACCAGAGCGATGTGTAGAGGCCGGTCGCCGCCTCGGGACCGACCGACCAGATATCTGTATCCCCGATGGCGATCTCGCAAATCGGTATCTTGCCCTTCATTCCCATCTCGGCCCACTGCTTGAGGAAGGTCGAGAGATCACCGGCCGGCACGCCGCCCAGGATCATGTCCGGCTTGGCATCGCGGATCTTGAGAATGAACGAGCTGTAGTCGGGCGTATTCAGGGGCACGCTGTCGTCGCCAACGATCGTGCCGCCCGCCTTGGTCAGCAGCTCCTTGAACGACTTGGCGATGTCCTGGCCGAACGCATAGGAGGCGGTGAGGAAATACCACCGCTTGCCCTTCTCTAGCAGGAAGGGCGCGAACATCGCCGCCTGCACCGCAACCGGGGTATTCAGGCGGAACGTGTAGCGGTTGCAGTTCTTGCCGGTGATGTCGGTCGCTGCCGCGTTGTCGATGATGAACGGCACCTTCAGGCGCGCGGCGGTGGCTTCCTCGGCAAGTGCGCTCGAGCTCAGCGCCCCGCCGAGCACTGCGACGACGCCCGCTTCCTGAATCAGCTTCTGAAAGTTCTGCTGCGCACCCTGCGGGCTCGGCTCGTCATACCAGACGAGCTCGGCGGGCTTGCCCATGACCGTGTTTTTGCGCTGCTCCAGCGCCAGCATGGTGCCGTTGGCGAGGTATTCGGTCTGCGCTGCGATGTCGCCGGTCTTGGCGAGCAAAAGGCCGATCTTCACTGTATCGGCCGCGCGGGCGGAACGCGTGTGGACGAACGGCGCCGCCAGCGCTGCCGCGCCGAGCGCCGAAGCGCCGCGCAGCACGTCGCGGCGGCGCGGCAGGAGCAGGTTCGTGTTCTCGCCCTTTGACATTATCGGGTTCCTCCCTGTTCGTTCGGTTTATCGCATCGGCCGTTTGCGTGACCGGCCGCTTGGTCAGCATATTCCAGAACAGATCGCCCGGATCGTCCAGGGCGGCCTCGCGCAGCGGCGGCGGCGATCCAGGGCCGCGGCACCTTATGCGGTTCCTACGGCGCGCCCTCCCACAATTCGTCCGATTCAACCCGCCGCCGCAGCAATCCCTGCTCGCCCGCATAGCGGAGCGCCAGCGCCAGCGCCGGGGCCAGCGCCGCGCGATCGGAAATACCCGTTCCCGCCGGCCCAGGAGCGGCTTCCCACGAGGCCGCGACCATCCGCACCAGTTCCGCCACCAGTTCGCCGCGCCGTTCGGCGAGCGTGCGGGAGACGACAAGCAGATGGTTCACCGGCACGAACCCGTGCCTGCGAAAGAACGCCTCCCCGGCGGCAGCGGGATCGGGGAACACGGTGCGCAGCGCGGGATCGTCCGGCACGTCGTTGCCGACGATCGCCGCGTCGATCTCGCCGGCGCGCAGCATCGCCAGAAGCTCCTGACCGGGGCGCGCGCGCTCGGCGAAGGGCGGATCGCGGTACTCCGCCACATGCGCGTCCTCGAAGGTGATCCAGCGCATCCGCTCGGGGCGGATCCCGTAATCGTCGGCGAGAATGCCGCGCAGCCACATCCCCGTGGTCTGGCTGTAGGCGCGCACGCCAACGCGCATACCTGCGAGATCGGCCGGCCCGCGCAGATCGCAGTTCGCACGGCAAAGCAGCGCGGCCTCCTGGAACCGCGCCACCAGCACCACCGGCAGCAGGACGAGCGGCTTGCCGTAGGCCTCGGCCTGCAAGAACGTCGCGATCGCCATTTCCGACACGTCGAATCTTCCCTCGCGCACCATCGGCGCGAAGGCGCGGCTGATCGGCGCGACCTCGGCGAACTCAAGCCGCAGGCGCGCGGAGCCCGTCTGCCCGGCTTTCAGCGCGCGCGTGTGCGGATAGGTGCCGATCGCCGCCCGCAGCACCGGCACCGCTTGGGTCGCCGCCACGCCCTAGGCCTTTGCGCCGAACGGGCGATAGACGAGGCCCGGCGTCGCCAGCTTCTCGCGCATCCCGCAAATACCCAGCCCAAGCTCACCCGCTTCGCTCTTCCGCAGCACGTCCCCTTCGCGGCACTGCTCCACCGCGACATGGATCATCCAGTTGTCGGCGCCGTAGCGGGCGAAATCCCGCACCCGCGCACGATCGAGTTGCGGGGGATCGGTCAGGACCACGTTCATGCCAGCCGCTCCACCACATGCGGAAACACCGCCTGATAACCCTCACCGTAGGTGATCTGCTTGTCGGAGTTGCGCGCCGCCTGCGCGCCGCGCTGCAACGCCACGCGGGTATAGTATTCCCACAGATGTTCCTGGCCCGCCATGCACTCGATGGCGGCGCGCTTCTTCGGCCAGACCGTCGTGATGTCTAGCAGCACGTCCGGCTTCCAGTCGCACTGCTCGGGCTGGTGCGGCTCGAACAGGAACACCGGCGGCGCGCCCAGCACCTTCTGACCGGGATTGTGCCCGTGCGCCTGCGCGACGATGCGCGCGTGCTGGGCGAATTTCGTCACCGCCGGATGATCGTAATTGTAGATGTCTTTGGTCGAGTGCGTCAGCACGAAGGCGGGATGGATCGCGCGATACACGTCGACGAGGCGGTAAAGCGCCTCTTGATCGAGCGTGATCGGGTAGTCGCCCAAATCCCAGAACTGGATGTCGGCAACGCCGAGGCACGCGGCGGCGGCCTCGGCCTCCTTGCGGCGCTCGGCCTTTACGCGGGCAAGCGTCGTGCCCGGCTGGCGCCAGAGCTTGGCTGATTCGCCGCGCTCGCCATAGGACAGGCAGATCACCGTCACCGCCGTTCCCTGTTCGGCGTGCAGCGCGATCGCGCCGCCCGCGCGCCAGACGAAGTCGGCCGAATGGGCGCTGACGACGAGCGCGGTCTTTGCCTCCTGCATCGGGGCGGCCTCCTGGGAAACGAACGTCCTTGCGCGTCCTGCCGGGGTACGCGATTAGCGTGCCTGCACGCCGCCGGTCTAGCGGTCGCCGCCTTCCGCCATCGCCGCCGCCACCGAAGCCGCGTCGCGCGCCTGGCGCAGCCGCTGCACGAATGCCTCGTCGCGCATCGGGCGGGAGATCGCGGCCAGCGTGGAGAGATGCTGATTGGCCTCGTTCGCCGGCGTGAGCAGCAGCACCACCAGATCGACCGGGCGCTGGTCGATTGCGGCGAAATCGATCGGCTTGGCAAGGCGCGCGAACAGCGCGAACGGCGCGGAGAGGCCCGGGATCCGCGCGTGCGGCAAGGCGAAGCCCTTGCCGAGCCCGGTCGAACCAAGCTCCTCGCGCCGCAGCACCGCGCCCAGCACAGCGCCCTGATTGAGCCCGAGCGCGGCGGCGGCGCGGCGCGCGAGGTCTCGCAGCGCCTGCGCTTTGGTGGCGGCCCGCAGGTCGAGCAGCACTCGGTCGGCGCCGATCAGATCGGCGATCGTCACAGGTCCGGTCCCCGCAGCCGGTAACCGACGCCGGTTTCCGTCAGGATGTATTCCGGGCGCTCGGGGTCGGGTTCGATCTTCTGACGCAGCGCGCGGATATAGATGCGGAGATATTGCACGTCGGTTTCCGTCCCCCACACTTCGCGCAGGATCATGTTGTGCGTCAGCACTTTCCCGGCGTGCGCGACGAGCAGCCGCAAGAGATCGTATTCGCGCGGCGAGAATTTCGCTTCCTTGCCGCGCACCGTCACGATCCGCCGCACCAGATCGACCGTCAAATCACCCGCACGGAACACCGGCTTCTCGCCCTGCTGCTGCAGGCGGTGGCGTTGCGCGGCGCGGATGCGGGCCAGCAGTTCGCCGATGCCGAACGGCTTGGTGACGTAGTCGTCGGCTCCGAGGTCGAGTGCGGCCACCTTGGCGGCCTCGTTGTCGCGGCTGGACAGCACGATGATCGGCAGCATGTTGCCGCTCGCACGCAACTGACGAATCAAGTCGAGCCCGTCCATGTCCGGCAGGCCGAGATCGAGCACCGCCATGTCCACCCGGTTGCGCCGCAGCGTGTCGAGCGCCGCCTGTCCGTTCGCCGCTTCCATCACGATATAGCCTTCGCTGCCGAGGCCCGCGCGCAGGAAGCGCAGGATCGCCGGCTCGTCGTCTACCACGAGGATGCGCGCGGGTCCGGCTTCGGGCATCAATCCGCCTCCGGCGTGTCCGCGCCGCCTGCCGGCACCGGCAGCGTGATGGTGAAGACGGCGCCGGGGCGGTCGGTACGATTGGCGGCCGTGATGGCGCCGCCCATCGCCTCCACGAAGCCGCGGCAGATCGCAAGCCCGAGCCCGGTGCCGGCGCGGCGACGGTCGCCGCCATCGGCGCGGTAGAATTTCTCGAACACGTGGCCGAGATCGGCGGGCGGGATGCCCGGTCCTTCGTCGATCACTTGCAGCCGAGCCGTGCTGCCCTCGCGCCAGCCGCGCAGCGTGATCAGCGAGCCGGCCGGGGCGTATTTCGCCGCGTTGTCGAGCAGGTTGAACAGCACCTGCTCGAACAGCACCTCGTCGAGATCCAGCATCGGCAGGTCGCGCGCGATCTGCAACTCGGTGCGATGGGCGGCCAGCACTTTCGCAGCACGGCGCAGCGCGCTGCCCGCCGCATCGGCGAGGTCCACGCGCTGCGTCCGCATCCTGAGCGGTCCGGATTCGAGCCGCGTCATGTCGAGCAGGTTACCGATGAAGCGATTCAGGCGCTCGCACTCGTCCTGGATCGTCTGCAACAGCTCGTGCCGGGTCGCGTGGTCCAGCCGGTCGCCGGATTCCCTCAGGCTCGTCACGGACCCGAGAATCGAGGCGAGCGGCGTCCGCAGGTCGTGTGAGATCGACGTCAGCAAGGCGGCGCGCAGCCGGTCGGTTTCCGTTTCCAGCCGCGCGCGGTCGATATCCTCCACCAAATTGACCCGCTCTACGGCGAGCGCCGTCTGATCGGCAAGCGCCGTCAGCAGTCGGTGCTGATCGGGCGTCAGCATCAGCCCCGGCTCCTCGCGGTCGATGCCGATCACGCCCACCGCCCCGCGCCCGGTTTGCATCGGCACGAACAGGCGCTTGGCGCCGGGCAGCGTGTCGGCGCCGCGCCCAGCGGCGCGGTTCTTCTCCCAGGACCATTTGGCGGCGCCGAGATCGCCCTCGTCGAGCCGGTCCTCGGGCGGAAAACCGGCGCGCACCGAAAGCGTGCCGTTCTCCGGCAGCAGGATCACGACATGCACCTTCAGCATCAGCGCGATCTGGTGCGCCGCCGCCCATAACAGGTCATCAAGATTGGCGGCGACGGCGAGCTTGCGGCTGAACCGATAAAGCTCCTCGGTCGTGCGTGCCCGCGCCCGCGCGGTGATCGCCTGCGCGCGCACCCGCGCCGTCAGGTTGCTCGCGATCACCGCCGTGATCATGAAGAAGAACAGCGCGACCACGTTCTCCGGGTCGGCGATCGTCAGCGTGTAGAGCGGCGGCAGGAAGAAGAAGTTATAGGCGAGCATACTGGCGAGGCTCGCCAGCAGCGCCGGCCACAGGCCGTAAATGACGGCCGAGGCCAGCACCGCCGTCAGGAACGTCAGCGCGACGCTGGTGATGCCCAGCATGTCCCGCAGCAGCAGGGCAAGCCCGAGCGCCACCGCGACGAAACCGATGCTGCCGAGATAGTCTCGGGCGGTGCCTTGCGCGCGCGCCAGCTCGCGCAGCCGCGCGCGGGCGCCCGTCTCCGGCTTCGCCTGCCCGCCGATGACATGGATGCTCGCGCCACCCGCGTTGCGGATGAGCTGCTGCGTCAGCGAAGCGCCAAACAGGTTGCGCCAGCGCGAACGCGGCGGCTGCACGATCAAGATCTGGGTGAAGTTGTTCTCCGCGGCGTAGCTCAGCACCGCCTCGGCGACGTTCTCGCCTGGGATCGTCACCGTCTCGGCGCCGAGCTGCTCAGCGAGCCGCATCGAAGCGGCGACGCGGTCCCGCTCCGCCTCCGTCAAGTTCAGATCGCGGCCGGTCTCGACATGCAGCGCGGTCCAGGGCGCCTTCAAGCTATCCGCCATGCGCTTGGCGTGGCGTACCATCTCGGTGCTGCTCGGATCGGGGCCGATGCAGGCCAGCACGCGCTCGCCCGCCGCCCACGGGCCGCTGATCGCGTGCGCTTGCATGTACCGCACCATCTGCGCGTCCACGCGCTGCGCGGTGCGGCGCAGGGCCAGCTCGCGCAGCGCCGTCAGGTTGCCCGGCGAGAAATAATGCCGGATCGCGCGCTCGGCCTGATGCGGGACGTAGACCTTGCCTTCCTTGAGGCGCTGGATCAGGTCCTCGGGCGTCAGGTCGATCAGCTCGATATCGTCGGCTTTGTCGACGATCGAATCCGGCACCGTCTCGCGCACGCGAATGCGGGTGATCCGCGCCACCACGTCGTTCAGGCTTTCGATGTGCTGGACATTCAGCGTGGTGTAAACGTCGATCCCTGCCGCGATCAGCTCCTCCACGTCCATGTAGCGTTTCGGATGCCGGCTGCCGGGCGCGTTGGTGTGGGCCAGCTCGTCCACCAGCGCGAGCTGCGGGCGCCGCGCGAGCAGCCCGTCGAGATCCATCTCCTGCAACGTGCGGCTTTTGTAGTCGATCGATCGGCGCGGCAGGATTTCCAGGCCCGCGAGCAGCTCCTCGGTCTCCTTGCGGCCGTGGGTTTCCACCACGCCGACCACGACATCGACGCCCTCTTCCATCCGCGCCCGCGCGGCGTTCAGCATCTCGTAGGTCTTGCCTACGCCGGGCGCGGCGCCGACGAAAATCTTGAGGCGGCCCCGCGCGGTCTTCTGCGCCGCTTCCAGCAGCGCCTCCGGTGACGGCCTGCGATCCTGGGCGATCTGCTCCTGCAAGAGCGGCCCTTCAGATAAGGAACGAAAGCGTCAGCCTACCGCTTCGTCGCGTCCAGCGCGAGGTTGAGCTCCAGCACGTTCACACGCGGCTCGCCGAGCAGACCGAACAGCCCTCCCTCTATGTGCTCCTCGACCAGCCGGCGCACCTGCGCCTCCGGCAAGCCCCGTGCCCTTGCGACGCGCGGCACCTGGAACAAGGCCCCGGCCGGCGTTACGTCGGGATCGAGCCCGCTCGCCGAGGTCGTGACGAGATCGACCGGGATCGGCGTGCCGGGATTCTGTGGCGCGAGCGCGGCGGCATCGCCCTTCACGCGGTCGGCCAGCACCTTGGAGGTCGGTCCGAGATTGGAGCCGCCCGAATTATCCGCCGCATAGGGCACCGGGATGGTCTTGCTCGGGTCCTTCGGATCGGGCTCGGTGGTCGCCGACGGGCGGCCATGAAAATACTTGTCGGAGGTGAAGTTCTGCCCGATCAGCGCCGAGCCGATCACCGTGCCGTTTCGCGTTATCAGGCTGCCGTCGGCCTGATAGGGAAACACAAGCTGCGCGATGCCGGTGATGGCGAGCGGGTAGATCAGCCCGGTGATGATCGTCATGGCGACGATCATCACGATGGCGGGGCAGACGTGTCTCATCGCAGCCTCCTTCTCAGGCCAGCCCGAGCGTGGTGACGAGCATGTCGATCAGCTTGATGCCCACGAACGGCACGATGATCCCGCCCAACCCGTAGATCAGCAGGTTGCGCCGCAGCAGCGCCGCCGCGCCGATCGGGCGGTAGGCCACGCCCTTCAGCGCCAGCGGGATCAGGAACAAGATGATCAGCGCGTTGAAGATGATCGCCGAGAGGATCGCGCTCTCGGGATTTCCGAGGCGCATCACGTTCAGCGCCTGGAGCTGCGGATAGAAGGCGATGAACATCGCCGGAATCATGGCGAAGTATTTCGCCACGTCGTTAGCGATGGAAAAGGTGGTCAGCGCGCCGCGCGTCATCAGAAGCTGCTTGCCGATCTCCACGATCTCGATCAGCTTGGTCGGATCGCTGTCGAGATCGACCATGTTGCCGGCCTCGCGCGCCGCCATCGTGCCAGTGTTCATCGCCACGCCGACATCGGCCTGCGCCAAGGCAGGCGCGTCGTTGGTACCGTCGCCGCACATCGCCACCAGCTTGCCCTCTGCCTGCTCCTCGCGGATCAGCTTGAGCTTGGTCTCGGGCGTCGCTTGCGCGAGGAAGTCATCGACGCCCGATTCGGCGGCGATGGCGGCGGCGGTCAGCGGATTGTCGCCGGTGATCATCACGGTGCGGATGCCCATCCGCCGCAGCTCGGCGAAACGCTCGCGGATGCCGCCCTTCACGATGTCCTTGAGGTAAATCACGCCGAGCAGTCGCCCGTCCTTGGCAACGGCCAAGGGCGTGCCGCCGGCGCGGGCGATCTCGTCGGATTTGGCGCTCAACTCGCGCACCGAGGCTTCGGGCGGTGCGGCCCGCACCGCCACGCCGCCGTCCCTCGGCAGCTCGTCGAAGTCGCGCGCCCAGGCGAGCACCGCATCGACCGCACCCTTGCGGATCGACGAACCATCGAAGTCGATCCCCGACAGGCGTGTCTGCGCGGTGAACGGGATGAAGCGCGCGCCGAGCGGCGCCATCTCGCGGCCACGGATGCCGTATTTCTCCTTCGCCAGCACGACGATGGAGCGACCCTCGGGGGTCTCGTCCGGCAGCGACGCAAGCTGCGCCGCGTCCGCGAGTTCCGCTTCGGTGATTCCGCGCAGCGGATGGAACTCGGTCGCCTGCCGATTGCCGAGCGTGATCGTGCCGGTCTTGTCGAGCAGCAGCGTGTCCACATCTCCCGCCGCCTCCACCGCGCGGCCGGACATCGCCAGCACGTTGAAGCGTACCAGCCGGTCCATGCCGGCAATGCCGATCGCCGACAGCAGCGCGCCGATCGTGGTCGGGATCAGCGCCACGAACAGCGCCACCAGGATGACGACCGAAACCACGCCGCCGGCGTAATTGGCGAAGCTCGGGATGGTCGTGACCACGATCACGAAGATGATGGTCAAACCCGCGAGCAGAATGTTGAGCGCGATCTCGTTCGGCGTTTTCTGCCGCTCTGCACCCTCCACGAGCGCGATCATGCGGTCGAGGAAGGTCGAGCCCTGAGCGGCGGTGATCCTCACCTTGATCCAGTCGGACAATACACGCGTGCCGCCGGTGACGGCCGAGCGGTCGCCGCCCGATTCGCGGATCACGGGCGCGGATTCGCCGGTGATAGCGCTTTCATCCACCGAGGCGATGCCTTCGATCACATCGCCGTCGCTCGGGATCAGGTCGCCCGCTTCAACATAGACCACGTCACCGGGCTTGAGCTGCGGCGCGGCGACCATCTCGTAATCGGTCCCCTGCGCGTTCCGCAGGCGCTTTGCCATTGTTTCGGTGCGCGCCCGCCGCAGGGCGGCGGCCTGCGCCTTGCCGCGTCCCTCGGCGACCGCCTCAGCGAAGTTGGCAAACAGTACGGTGAGCCAAAGCCAGAAGAGGATCTGCGCGGTGAACGCCAGATCTTTACCGCCAGTGAACAGCTCACGGATGAAAATGATCGTCGTCAGTGCTGCCACGATCTCGACCACGAACATGATCGGGTTAACGATCAGTATGCGCGGATCGAGCTTGACGAACGACTCGCGGAGGGCGGGGACCAGGATGGCGCTGTCCAGAATGGCCGATTTGGCGCCGCGCGCCCTGCTTGCGCTGCCCATGACGAACCTCGGAGACTCAGTATAGTGTACCGGCGTGCATCGCGAAATTCTCGACCAACGGGCCGAGCGCGACAGCCGGGAAGTAGATCAGCCCGCCGGTGATGACGATAACGCCGACCACCAATCCGACGAACAGCGGGCTAGTCGTCGGGAACGTGCCGAGCGAGGCAGGCACGATCTTCTTCCGCGCCAGCGACCCGGCAATCGCCAGCACCGGGATGATCATAAGGAACCGGCCGATGAACATGGCGATGGCGAGCGTGTCGTTCCAAAACGGCACGTTGGCGGAAAGGCCCGCGAAGGCGCTGCCGTTGTTGCCGGTGGCCGAGGTGTAGGCATAGAGCGCCTCGCTAAACCCGTGCGGTCCGGCATTGGCGAGCGCGTCTAGGCCCGGCTTCATCACCACCGCGAGCGCGGTGAAGCCGAGGATCGACAGCGGTAGGACCAGGATGGCGAGCATCGCCATCTTGACCTCCTTCGCTTCGAGCTTCTTGCCGAGATATTCGGGCGTTCGGCCCACCATCAATCCGGCGACGAACATGGCGATGATGACGAACAGCAGCATGCCATAAAGGCCGGACCCAACGCCGCCATAGATGATTTCGCCCAGCATCATGTTGACCATCGGCACCATGCCGGCGATCGGCAGCAAACTATCGAGCATGGTGTTCACGGCGCCGCAGGAGGCGTCGGTGGTGGTGGTGGTGAACAGCGCCGACTGAGCGATGCCGAACCGCACCTCCTTACCTTCCATGTTGCCCCCTGGCTGCAAAGCGCTGGCGGTTTGATCGACATGGAACGAAGCAAAGGCCGGATTGCCGGCGGATTCCGCCGTGTAGCAAGTAGCGACGCCGGCGGCGAACAGCACGAACATTACCGCGAAGATCGCCCAACCCTGCCGCTCGTTGCCAACCATGCGGCCGAACACGTTGGTCAGCGCGGCGCCGATCGCGAGCATGGTGAGCATCTGCATCAGGTTGGAGAGCGCGGTCGGGTTCTCGAACGGATGCGCCGAGTTGGCGTTGAAGAAGCCGCCACCGTTGGTGCCGAGGATCTTGATCGCCTCCTGCGAGGCCACTGGCCCCTGGGCGATTACCTGCTTCGCGCCTTCCAGCGTGGTGACTTGCGTGTAGGCGCTGAGATTCTGCGGCACGCCCTGCCAAACATAGAAGAGAGCTAGTGCCACGGATAGCGGGAGCAAAATATAGATCGTGCAGCGCGTCAGATCGACCCAGAAATTGCCGATGCTCTGCGCTGAACGGCGGGAGAAGCCACGCACGAGCGCAACCGCGATCGCGATGCCGGTGGCGGCGGAGGCGAAATTGTGCACCGTCAGCCCGGCCATCTGCGTAAGATAGCTCATGGTCTGCTCGGGCGTGTATGACTGCCAATTGGTGTTGGTAACGAAGCTCACCGAAGTGTTGAACGAAAGATCGGGCGACTCCGCGCCGAACCTCTGCGGGTTGAACGGCAGTATCCCTTGGGCGCGCTGGAGCAAGTACAGGATCACAAAGCCTGCGAAGCTGAAGGCGAGCACCGCGGCGGCGTAGCTGGTCCAGTGCTGCTCCTCGGCCTCGCGCACCCCGCAGATGCGATAGATGCCGGCCTCGAGCGGCCGCAACACGGGCGACAGCAGCGTCCGCTCGCCGCTAAAAATCCGCGTCATGTAGCCGCCAAGCGGCCGAGTGATGAGGATCAGCAGCACCGCGAAGAGCGCGATCTGCGACCAGCCGTTGAGTGTCATCGGAGAGGTTCCCGGAGCGGGCTAGAACTTTTCAGGCTTCACTAGGGCGTAGACCAGGTAGATCAGCAGTCCGACGCTCACAGCCCCGCCCAGCGCGTAATCGAAAATCATGTCGCACCTTCACAGCCGGTCGCAGGCAAGCGCGTAGACGAGGCATCCACCGAAGAACACGGCGCCGATCAGGATGTAGAGAATATCGATCATCAGCGTGCGCTCGCTCCGGCGCGCGAGATCGCGCCACGCCCGGATTAGGGCTGTGCGGCGTATAAAAGCGATAGGGTTCGCCGGGCTTGGAATATAGAGCGCATATAAGGCGGTTGGACGGGGCGGATCCGGCTTCAGATCACCCCGGATCGGCGGAGCTCGGCGAGGGCGCTCGCGTCCAGCCCCAACAGACTGCCGTAAACCGCCTGATTGTCAGCGCCGAGCGCGGGCGCGGCGCTGCGAAATTGCGCCGGCGTTTCGGAGAGGCGCGGCACCGGCGCGGGCAGCACCAGTTCTCCCGCGCGCGGATCGGCCACCCGCAGCAGGTTGCCGCGCGCCGCATACTGCGGATCGTTGAAAATGTCCGCGATGCTGTAGATCAGGCTGCACGGCACATCGTGCGCCTCGCAGATCGCCAGCACGTCAGCGGAGCTGCGCGCCTCGGTCCACTCCTGCACCTGCCGGTTCACCGCCTCTCGCCGTTCGAGCCGCGCCTTCATGGTGGCGTATTCGGGCGTGCGCGCCAGCTCCGGCCGCCCCATCGCCGCGGCGAGACGGGCGAACATCTTGTCGGACGAGCAAGCGATCGCAACCCAGCGTCCGTCCCGCGTCGAATAATGGCTGTGCGGCACGACATTCACCGTGTCCGGCCCCTGCCGCTCGCGCACGAAGCCGCTGCGCGCATAAGCGGGGGCGAGCTCGTCGAGCAGGCGGAAGATCGACTCGTAAAGGCCAATATCGACATACTGGCCGATCCCCGATCGCTCCGCCACGCGCAGCGCCAGCAACACTCCGAGCGCGCCCCAGACGCCCGACATGTAATCGGCGAGCGTGGTTGAGCCGGGAACCACGGGCACCCGCCCCGCCTCCCCGGCCAGGTAGGCCAGTCCGCTGAAGGCGTGCGCGATGCGCGCGAAGCCCGGCCGCTCGCGATACGGCCCGGTCTGCCCGTAGGCGCTGACGCGCAGCATCACGAGTTTCTTGTTGATTGCCCGCAACGCCTCGTAGCCGAGCCCCCATTTCTCCAAGGTGCCGGGCCGGAAGTTCTCGAGCACCACGTCCGATTTGGCGACTAGCCGGCGGAACAGGTCGGCGCCCGTCGGCTGGCGAAGATCGAGCGTGACCGACCGCTTGTTGCGCGCCTCGCTGTGCCAGAGAAGCGTGTCGCCGGTTTCGGTCATGGTGCCGAGGCGGCGCAGCGGATCGCCCACGCCGGGCTGCTCGATCTTGATCACCTCGGCGCCAAAATCGGCCAGCACCGCGCCGCAGAACGGCGCGGCGATGAACGTGGCGGTATCGAGCACGCGGATCCCGGCGAGCGGCAGAGGCGTGTCGCTCATCGGCGTGCGGTCAGCCCCGCCCGGCGCGCACCAGCCGCCCCGGCATCGCGCCGGTGAATTCGCCGTCCTCGAACAACGGCACGCCGGATTTGAACGTTGCGCGATAGCCTTGCACGCGCTGTACCAGGCGCCGTCCGCCGGCCGGTAAATCGTAGCGCAATTCGGGCTTGTGCAGCCGCAAGGCGGCGAAGTCGATCAGGTTGACATCCGCCAGCATCCCCGGCGCGAGCCGCCCGCGATCACGCAGGCCGAAGAAGTCCGCCGGCTCGCTCGTCTGCCGCTTGACCAGGAACTCGAGCGGCAATCCGGGGCCGCGCTTTCGGTCGCGGCCCCAGTGGATCAGCATCCAGCTCGGCACGCTGGCGTCGATGATGGAGGAGCAGTGCGCCCCCGCATCCGACAGGCCGAGCATCGTCGCGTCGTCGGTCAGCATCGCGCGGGTGTTGTCGTGATTGGGCGGCGAATAGCCGGTGATCGGGAAGAACAGGAAATGGTCGGCGGTGGCGGCAAGATAGTCGTACGCCACCGCATCCGGCGAGCGGCCCTCGCGCGCGGCGATGGCGGCGACGCTGCTCGATTCCTCGGGCTCGTAATCAGGTGGATCGCCCATGACGAACATGCGGTCCCAGCGCGTGGTGATCTGCCGGCGGAACGGCGACAGACGCTCGACGAGCTCGTCCGAGGGTGCCTCGCGCAGCACCGCCTCGCGCACCGCCGGATCGGCCAGGCGGCGCATCCGGTCCTCAAGTTTCAAGTCGCGCAGCGCCCGCCAGGACGGGCGGATCGAGAACGGGTTGAGTGCGGTATCGACGCCGAGCAGCACGCCGATCGGCCGGCCGGCCACCTGTCCGGTTAGACTCGCTCCGGCGGCGCGGGCGGCGCGCACGCCGTCGGCCAGCCGCCGCCAGCGTTCCGGGTCGCCCGGATGGTCGGTCAGCAGGAACCACACGGGATGGCCGGTTTCGCGTGCAAGCGACGTCATCCAGCGCAGCTCCGCCTCCTCGTCCTCGAAATCGCTGTTGACGCCATAGGCGCCGTGCGGAAGGCCGGCGAGCGCGCGGCCGATGCCCCGAAGCTCGTCTTCTTCCGAATAGCGCCCCGGCACCATCTGGCCGGAGACGGTGCGGTGCGCGTTGGTGCGCGAAGTGGTGAAGCCGAACGCGCCCGCCTCCAGCGCCTCGCGCGTCAGGCGCCGCATTGCCGTGATGTCCTCTTCGTTGGCGGGTTCGCGGTCGATGGCGCGTTGGCCCATCACGAACACGCGCAGCGGATGGTGCGGTATCTGTGCGCCGATGTCGATCGTGCGCGGTCTGCGCTCCAGCGCGTCGAGGAATTCGGGGAAGCTCTCCCACTCCCAGGACAGTCCCTCGGCGAGCGTGATGCCGGGGATTTCTTCCACCCCCTCCATCAGTTCGATCAGTTGCTCGCGGTGATGGGGCCGCACCGGGGCGAAGCCGACGCCGCAATTGCCGAACAGCGCGGTGGTGACGCCGTGCCAGGAGGAGGGCGCCAACACGGAATCCCAGGTCGCCTGCCCGTCATAATGGGTGTGCGCATCGACCCAGCCCGGCGTCACGAGCAGGCCCTCGGCGGCGATCTCCCGCCGCCCCGGCCCTGCCTTGCCACCGACTTGCGCGAGCCGCTCGCCATCGATCGCGACATCGCCGGTGAAGCGCGCCGCACCGGTGCCGTCGATGATGGTGCCGCCGCGAATGACCGTATCGTGCATAGGGCTTCCTCCTGGCCGACTTCGCAAGCGCCACGTCATCGTCCGCGCGTTGTTCTGCGCCGGCACCGTAGCTGCGGACAACCGAGGACGCCTGTCAATCGCGGGCAGTCCCAGGGTCGCTTACCCCCGGATGGCTGATCAACAATCCGCCATCCGCATCGAGAGTCCCGGCTAGCCATAATCTCGCCCTATCAACGTCTCGTTGCCGACGCGATTCCACCGAAGATCGTATCGAAAGACAGGAGTGAACCCCATGTTGACGCTGCTTGTCCTCGTCGTGCTGATACTGCTGCTGTTCGGCGGCGGCGGATATTACGGTTATCGCCGAGAGTACTACGGGCCCGGGGGATTCGGCGTCGTAGGGCTCGTCGTGGTGATTCTGCTGCTTCTTGTCGTCTTTGGTGGGCCCGGCTGGGGCTGGTACCACTACTAGAGCGCAGCGCGGGGCGGCTGGCCGGTCCTCAGCGCCGGTGCGCGAGCGCGAGCCCCGCCCCGGCAGCGATCAGGCAGCCGCCCGTCAGCCGATTTCGCAGGCGCGGGCGAGCGGCGAGCAGCCAGCGCGCACGCCCGGCCGCCAGCGCCCAGCAGCCGTCAAGCACCAGGGCAAGCACCAGGAACGTCGCGCACAGCACATCGACCTGCGGCGCCAGCGCGCGGCCCGGGTCGATGAACTGTGGAAAGAACGCGCCGTAAAAGAGCAGCGTCTTCGGGTTGGTCAGCCCGACCAGGAAGCCACGCAGGAGGATCGCGCGCGCCGGGCGCGGCTGGGCGCGCACGCGCGTCAGATCCACCGCCGGCGCGCGAAGCTGCTGCACGCCGAGATATAAAAGATAGGCCACGCCGATCCAGCGCAGCCACTCGAACCAAACAGCAAGCGTGCTCAACACCGCCGTCAGCCCGAGCGCGGTCAGCGCGAGCTGCACCGCGATCGCGCTGCCCGTGCCCGCGACCGTCAGCAGCCCGACGCGCGTGCCGCGCCCGACGCTGTTGGCCACGATCAGCGCCACGTTCGGACCCGGGATCAAAATCAGGATCGCGGTGGCAAGGACGAAGCCAAGAAACAAAGCCGGGTCGATTATCATTCGGCCTCCCGCGGCGCACCCCATCCGCCGCCGCCGCCCGACAGGATATGGAACACGCTCCCCGGCGGCACGGCGATGCCCACTTCCTTGCTTCGCAGCCGGCGCGGCGCCGCGCCGGGAGCGTGCAGAGTGTAATCGTGCGGCTTGCCGTCCGCACCGCCCAATATGCCGCGCGCGCCGTGCACGATCCCCTCGCCCGCCGTATTGGCGACTGCTGGCTCGGCGGTCTCCACGCGCAGCCGCATCTCCGCCCCGTCCCCGCCGCGGAAGCGCCCCGCGCCGCCCGAGCCTGCCCGGTATTCGTGGCTTTCGAAGAACAGCGGGAAGCGGCTCTCCGCGACTTCGATGCTGCCGAACTTGATTCCGCCCGCCGAGTGCCACTCCCCGATCGTGGCGTAGCCGTCGCCCGCCGCCGAGGCGCCGCCGCCCGGACGGGCTTGGAACATGTGCCAGATGAAACCGCGATCCCGGCGCGGGTCGCGCCCGGCGAGCGCGATGCGAAGGCGCCGCCCCCAGCCGCCCATCGCGCGCTCGGGGCAAGCCGGAGCCAGTGCCACGATCACCGCCTCTATGATCTCGTTGGCGCAGTGGCTCGTGCACATCGTCACCGGCGCGCCCTCTTCGGCCCAGACGATCGTGCCGGGGCGGGCAATCACTTGAAGTGGGCGGAACGCGCCGTCGTTGCGCGCCATGTCGGGATCGAGCAGGAACGCGAACGCCATCGCCACCGCCGAGCGCATGTTGGCGTAGGACGAATTGACGAAGCCGCGCGACTGCGGATCGGAGCCCGTCAAATCCACCGTCAGGTCGCTCCCGGCCACCGTGCAGCGCGCATGGATGCGGATGTCGGTGCGCCCGAACCCGTCATCGTCGAGCAGTGCCGTGCCCTCGTATACCCCGTCCTTCCAGCCGCCGACGATCTCGCGGGCATGGCGCTCGGCGGCATCCAGCATCGTGTCGATCGCTTCACTCACCACCGCGCCGCCATGCTCGGTCAGCACGGCGCCGAGCCGCTGCTCTCCGAGCCGCGCCGCGCCGACCTGCGCGGCCAGATCGCCACGAAAATCGCGCGGATGGCGCACATTGAGTGCCAGCATCGCGAGCAAATCCTCGCGCAGCGCGCCGTTTTCCGTCAGTCGTATCGGCGGCAGCCGCAGCCCTTCCTGGAAAATCTCGGTCGCGGCCGGGTTGTAGGCGCCGTGCGTGGCGCCCCCGATGTCGCTGTGATGCGCGCGCACCACCGACCACAGCAGCAGCCGCCCGTCTTCGAACACCGGCACGAATACGGTCAGGTCCGGCAGGTGGCTACCGCCCCGGTAGGGATCGTTCAGCAGATAGACCTCACCCGGCGCGGGCGCGGGGAACGCCTCGGCTAGCGCCCGCACCGCCCAGGGCATCGCGCCGACATGCACCGGGATATGGTCCGCCTGCGCCACCAGCCGGCACTTGGCGTCGATCAGCGCGATCGAGAAGTCCCGCGAGGAGTTGAGGATCTGCGAATAGGCGGTCCGCAGCATGGACTCGCCCATCTCCTCGGCAATGGCGCGCAGCCGGCTTTGCAGCACGGCAACCGTGATCGGATCGACACTCATCACGCGATCGTGGACGAGGCGCGGGGCTCAGGCAATCGGGCCGGTTTGCATCGGCGGCAGACGCGACGCATGGTGCGCGCCACGAAAGGAGAGCGGTCATGGATGAGCGGGGCGGCCCGGCCTGGGCCCATCAGATGTACGACCAGTTGCGGGCGGCGGGCGTCACGCAGTTCGCCTACGTGCCCGATGCCGGGCACCGTGTGCTGATCGACCGCTCGCTCGCCGATCCCGACGTGCACTCGATCCCGCTCACCACCGAGGAGGAGGGAGTGGCGCTGCTCGCCGGGGCCGATCTCGGCGGCGCGCGCGGCGTATTACTGATGCAGTCCTCGGGCACCGGCAACTGCATCAACATGCTCTCGCTGACGAAGGGCGGGCGCTTCCCATTCCTGACGATCGTCTCGATGCGCGGCGAATTCGGGGAAGGCAATCCCTGGCAGTTCCCGATGGGCCAGGCGGTCGAGAAGGTGCTTCAGGCGATGGGCGTGATCGTGCTCTGGGCACGCGTGCCCGAGGACGTGCAGCCCACCATCGCGGCGGCGCTGACGATGGCGTTCCAGTCGGGCGAGGCGGTGGCCGTGCTGCTCAGCCAGCGCCTGCTCGGCGCCAAGAAGTTTTAGCGGCGGGAAGGGGGATCATGGCGAAGCTCAACCGCATCCAGATGTCCACACTGCCCGAGCCGGTGCTCGACCGGCGGCAGGCGGTGCCGGCGCTGATCGACCGGCCGGACGAATTCCTGATCGTCGCCGGCCTTGCCGGGTCGGCGCAGGAATTGTGCGCCATCACCGACGGCGCGCCCAACCTGTTTCCGCTCGGCGGCGCGATGGGCGCGGCGCCGATGATGGGACTGGGCTTGGCGCTGGCGCAGCCCAAGCGCCGCGTGCTGGTGGTGACGGGCGATGGCGAGCTGCTGATGAATTTGGGCGCGCTGGCAACGATCGCGCTGCTCAATCCGCCCAACTTGCAGATCGTGTGCGTCGATAACGGCCATTACGGCGAAACCGGCAATCAGGACAGCCACACCGGGCTCGGCGTGCGGCTCGATACCATCGCCGCCGGGTCGGGATTCCCGGTGGTGCACACGATCAACACCGAGGCCGAACTGCCGGAAGGCAAGCGGATTTTGCGCGAAGGCGGCGGGCTTGCATTTATCCTGCTGCGCGTGAAGGACGGGCCGGGGCTTCGCAAGTCCCGCAATCTGTTCCCGCACAAGGCGCGGGATTATTTCCGGGCGGCGCTGCTGCACTGACCACCTCTCCCGCGGAGCGGGAGAGGTCGGCGACGCGAAGCGTCGCCGGGTGAGGGGGTGCAGCACTAATCCGCCGCGCTGCGCCCCTTCTCGCGCACCAAATAGTCCTGCCACTCCTTCCTGAGTAGCAGCTTGTTCAGCTTGCCGGTCGCGGTGTGCGGCAGTTCGTCGACCACCACCACCGCATCGGGCGTCCACCATTTGGCGATCTTGCCCTCGTAGAACGCCAGCACGCTCTTGGGATCGACCGTGTGGCCCGGCAGCGGCACCACCAGCAGCAGCGGGCGCTCCTGCCATTTCTCGTGATAGGCGTTGATCACGGCCGCCTCCGCCACATCGGGGTGCGACACGGCGATATTCTCTAACTGGATCGAGCTGATCCATTCGCCGCCCGACTTGATCACGTCCTTGGAGCGATCCACCAGCTCGATAAAGCCCTCCGGGTCGATCGTCGCCACGTCGCCGGTGGCGAACCATCCGTCGTCGTCGGCCCCTCCCTCGCGTCCGCGATGCAGATACTCCCGACACACCCAGTTGCCGCGCACCAGCAAGTCGCCGAACGCGACGCCATCCCAGGGCAGTTCCTTGCCGTCGGCGTCAACGATCTTCACCTCGGTGCCGAACACGGGACGCCCCTGCTTCAGCTTCATGCGCATCAGCTCCTCGCCGGTCAGTTCGGCGGTTGCCGGTGTCGGCGCGTACATGCTGACGAGCGGGCTGGTTTCCGTCATGCCCCAGGCGTGCAGCACCTCCACGCCATGCTCGGCCATGCCCTCGATCATCGCGCGCGGCACCGCCGAGCCGCCCGAGAACAGGCGCTTCAAATGCGTGAATGTCTGCCCGGTCTCCTTGAGGTAGGCGAGCACGGCGAGCCACACGGTCGGCACGGCGGCTGTGAAGGTGACGCGCTCCTCGTTCAAGAGTCGCACGAGATGCGGCGGATCGAGATGCCGCCCGGGCAGAATCATCGCCGCGCCCACCATCGGCAAGGTGTACGGCACCGCCCAGGCGGCGGCATGGAACATCGGCGCGCCCGGCAGCATCCGGTCGATCGCGCGCAGTCCGAACGCATCGGCCGACACGGCGGCCATCGCGTGCAGTACCGTGGAGCGGTGGGAATAGAGCACGCCCTTCGGCCGCCCCGTCGTGCCGGACGTATAGCAGAGTCCGCTCGCCGTATTCTCGTCGAAGCTCGGCCATGAATAGTGCTCGTCGGCTTCCGCCATCAGCGATTCGTGGCAATGGAGCGCCATGCCGGCGGGCAGCGCGACCTTCGGCATCTCGTCGGGCGCGCACAGCACCACCACGGTCCGCACGCAGGCGGCGATCTGCGGCGCCATCGCCTCGACGAGCGGCACGAAGCTCGGGTCGGTGAACACCACCGAATCGCCGGCATGGGTGATGATGTATTCGATGTCCTGCTGCAACAGCCGCGGGTTGACCGTGTGCATCACGGCGCCCGAACCGGATACCGCATAGAACAGCTCCAGATGCCGGTAGGTGTTCCACGCCAGCGTCGCCACCCGGTCGCCGAACCGAACCCCGAGCCGTTCGAGCACCAGCGCCGCGCGGCGGGCGCGGCGCTCGATCTTCGCATAGTTGCTGCGGTGCACTACCCCCTCACCGAGCACCGAGACCACCTCGCTATTGCCGTGATGGCGCGCGGCGTGGCGGATGATCGACGAAACGAGCAGCGGGTGCTGCTGCATCAGCCCGAGCATGGACGTCTCCGTTTCTTATGTCCCTGGCGGCGGCGCCGCACGGCCTTCTTAGCATTGGCGCGACATGCCCGGAACCGCTACGACGGCGGGCCCCTCAGCCGCTCGGCGGGATCAGGAACAGATCGAACGTCATCGGTGCGGCCTCCTCGCCACGAAATCGATGCACGAGCGTCACCTGCACGCGCTCGGTTCGCGGCGTGGCGAAGCGGGCGGCCGCTTGCAGGCACGCGCCATCGCCGCTCCGGCAGGCGGCGAGCAATCCGTCGCGCGCGATCCGCTGCGGGCTGGCCCAGGGCGCCTTCACGTAGCTGAAGCCGATGAAGCTCGACGGCGCATCCTGGCTGTAGAAGGAAATCGAGTTCTCGAACGGATCGGTGCCCGCCACAAGCCGGAGCCTTGTGCCGATCCGCTCGTGCCAGAGCCGCGTCGCGACCTCCGCCAGTTCCCGTCGCGGCTCGCGCTCGGCGGGATCGCTGTCGCGGCGCATCATCACCGGCGCGAGCCAATAGGCGGCGAGCAGTGGCACGAGCGTCACCGCCGCCGCTGCGGCCGCGGCGATTCGCGCCACCCGGCGCGGGTCGGCGCGCGGCACCAATTCGAGCAGCAGGACGGGCGCGAGCGGAAAGGTGCCGAGCGCCATGTTGGTGGAAATCTTGAGCTGAAGCGCGAGGCCGAACAGCACCGTGAGCCCGACCGGTGCCAGCACGAGCGCGGCCAACATCGGCAACCGCTCCACGCGGGCCGGTTGCGGCGGCGCCCGCCACGCCGCGGCGGCGATCACGGCCAGCACCGCCGCCTGATAGGCGGCGGCTGCAACGATGAAGCTCGCCGCGTAGGTCAGCGCCTTCGCCCAGCCGCGCCCGACCAGGCTTTCGGCATATTCCACCGGCGGGGCCGTGGTGCTGATGAGCCAAAGCAGGTGCGGCAAGAATACGAGGAAGCACACTGCGCCGGAAATCCACGGCAGCGCCGAACGCCAGTAGGTGGCACGGCGCGGGTGCGTCAGGCTCGCGGCGAAGCAGGTGCCGGCGAGCACGATAGCGTAGTATTTCGATAGGAACGACAGCCCAAGCATGACGCCGAACCAAACCGCGTCGGCGCGCCGCTGGCGTTCCAGGCAGCGGACGAAGAAGAAGAGCGTCCACGGCCAGAGCGAGAGGAAGATCGTGTTGGCATTATACTTGAAACAAAGGAAGGTGTAGAACGGCGTCAGCAGCAGCAGCAGGAACGCCGCCATCCGCCGCGGCCCGTGCACGAACAGGCCGATGAGCCGCCAGGCGCCGCAAAGCCCTGCGGCGGCGTTGACGACGGCGAGCAGGTTGAATGCCCAGTCCTGGCGCGGGAACACCAGGAACCAGCCGCCCGCTATCCACGCCCAGAACGGCGGGTGCTGGTTGTAGCCGAGCCGGAACTCGCGCCCCCAGGCGTAAGCCTCCGCCACGTCGCCATGCAGCGCCTTACCCGCGAATGCAAGCGAGCCGAACGCGGTCCACGCGGCGACGAACAACAGCAGGAAAGCCGCCATCGCCACGCCACCCGGCCGCCAGAAAGCGTCATCGTCCATCGCGCGCGACGCGCGAGGCAGCGGGCGGGCAGTGGCGGCGGGCATCGCGCCCGCCTAGTGGAGCCCGAGCGGGTGGTCAACCAACGTGGCGCGGGGAGCGCCGGGGCACTCCTCGCCGCCGTAGCGTCTCGAAAACAGCCGCGAAACGCCGCTACTGCGCGAACGAGTTCGCGTTGTTCCACTTGCTCATGTTGGCGACGTAGGCCATCCGCACGTGCATGTTGGCGCAGCCTTCACCCTTCATCGTCGCGTCGGCGCCCTTGGCGGTCCGCTTGCCATCGACGGTGCCGACCGGACCATTGCCCATCATGGACTTCGTCGTCAGATGGAATGTTCCGTCCTGCTCGACGTGTCCCGTCACCTCACTGAGGCCGGTCAGATCGCCGTAATAGGCGATGCCGGTGATCTGCCCGTCCGGGTGTCTGACCAGCCGCCACCCGATATAGGGGCACCCCGACACCGACGACGGCGCGGAGCCGGCGAACCCGGGCATTGCCACGGCCTGGGACTGCGCCGGCCGGCCGGCCAGGGTCAGTCCAAGCGCCCCGGCGAGCGCGACCGCCAGAGTGATCTTCCCAGTCGTACGCATGGTGTTCCCTTCCCTATTGGGGCGATGTCGGTAGTGATCGTTCCCTTACAATACTCAATTGTATGGTCGCAAGCTATGCAGTTTCGGCAAGAAACCCCACTTTTACGTTAGCTATTTCATAGACCAGACTAGCCGGCTGGCCTGCCGCCGCGGCGGCCGTGGCCTCGCGGCGCTGTAACCACTGCCGCTCCTCTGCTTTCCATCGGCGCACTCTGCCTTGCCAACCGGAGCAATCCGACCACATCGGCGGCGGCTGGGAGTGTAGCAGGGCCGGATGTTGCACCGCACAACTCAGTTTGCCCTTGCAGGCTCCCCGCCTTGGGATTTGTCTTGAGCTTCGGTGCCGAATAGGGCGCGGAAAGCGTCCAGCAACCGTGGGACGGAGCCAGAGTGAGCGTCGTTGCGGAGTGGAACGAGGCGGCTGCGTCGGACCTCATCGCGCCGTTCGCCGCGCGGGAAGGTGGACTCCTGCCCGCCTTGCACGCCCTGCAGGACTGGTTGGGCCATGTGCCGGCGGAAGCCGTGACGCTGCTCGCCCGCGCCTTCAACCTCTCCCGCGCCGAGGTGCACGGCACGATCAGCTTCTACCATGATTTCCGCCGCCACCCGCCGGGCCGGCGCGTCCTGCGCCTCTGCCGCGCCGAGGCGTGTCAGTCGCGCGGCGGCGGCGAGATCGGCGCCGCGCTCTGTGCGCGCCTCGGCATCGGCTGGGGCGGCACGACGCGCGACGGCGCGCTGACGCTGGAACCCGCTTTCTGCCTCGGCCTCTGCGCCGTTGCCCCCGCTGCTCTGCTCGACGGCACGCCACTCGGCCGCGTCAGCGCCGATTCCCTGCAGGAGGCGGTCGCGGAGGCGCTGCCATGAGCGCGCGCGTGTTCGTCCCCGCCGATGCCGCCGCCGTTGCGGTCGGCGCCGAGCAGGTGGCGCAGGCGCTCGCCCGCCATGGCGCCGACGTAATCCGCAGCGGCTCGCGGGGCCTCTACTGGCTGGAGCCGATGATCGAAGTGGAGACGCATTCCGGCCGCATCGCCTACGGACCGGTTGCGGCGGCCGACGTGCCCGGGCTGCTCGACGCCGGGCTCGGCGACGGCGGCGGCCATCCCCTGCGGCTCGGCCGGCCCGAGGACATCCAACTCCTCGCCCGCCAGAAGCGGCTCGTCTTCGCCCGCTGCGGCGTGGTGCGGCCCGGCTCGGTCGACGAGTACCGCGCGCAGGGCGGTTTGCGCGGCCTCGCGCGCGCACTAGAAATCGGCCCGCAAGCGGTGATCGAGGAGGTCACGCGCTCCCAGCTCCGTGGGCGCGGCGGCGCCGGGTTCCCGACAGGCATCAAATGGCGCACCGCCGCCGAGGCCGCGGGCGCGCGCAAGCATATCGTCGTCAACGCCGACGAGGGCGATTCCGGCACCTTCGCTGACCGGATGCTGATGGAGGGCGACCCGCTTGCGCTGATCGAGGGCATGATCATCGCCGGGTTCGCGGTCGGCGCGCGCAAGGGCTGGGTCTATACGCGCTCGGAGTATCCGCACGCGGTCGCTTCCTTCGACCGCGCGCTGGAGGCGGCGCGCGGCGCCGGGCTGCTCGGCGCCGACGTGCTCGGCTCGGGCTTCGCCTTCGACGTCGAGCAGCGCGTCGGCGCCGGCGCCTATGTGTGCGGCGAGGAAACGTCGCTGCTTGACAGCCTGGAGGGCAAGCGCGGGCAGGTGCGCGCCAAGCCGCCGCTGCCCGCCCACAAGGGCTTGTTTAACGAGCCGACCGTCGTCAACAACGTCGTCACGCTCGCTTCGGTCCCGGTTATCCTGGCCGACGGCGCCGACGCCTGGGCGGCGCTGGGTTACGGCCGCTCGCGCGGCACCATGCCGATCCAGCTCGCGGGCAACGTGAAGCATCCGGGCCTGTTCGAGGTGCCGTTCGGCATCACGCTCGGCGAGCTGATCGAGGAGATCGGCGGCGGCACGGCCACCGGTCGCCCCGTGCGCGCGGTGCAGGCGGGCGGCCCGCTCGGTGCCTATTTCCCGCCCGCGCTGTTCGACACGCCCTATGACTACGAGGCCTTCGCGGCGCGCGACGGCCTGATCGGCCACGGCGGCCTCGTGGTGTTCGACGACAGCGTGGACATGGCGCGGATGGCGCGCTTCGCGATGGAGTTCTGCGCCACCGAATCCTGCGGCAAGTGCACGCCCTGCCGCGTCGGCTCGGTGCGCGGGATTGAGGTGATGGACCGCATCATCGCAGGCGAGGAGGTGGAGGAGAATCTCGCGCTGATTCGCGACCTCTGCGAGACCATGAAATTCGGCTCGCTCTGCGCCTTGGGCGGCTTCATCCCCTATCCGGTGATGAGCGCGCTGACGCATTTCCCCGAGGATTTCGCGGCCGGCGGGCGTGCCGCTGCCGAACTCGCCGCCGTGGCCCCCGAAGGCGGTGGCCGCCGCGCGGCGCCGGGCTTGTGACGATGATCGGCATTTCGCCGGCCGACGCAAAGGGACTTCCGAGGAACAGCACACTATGCCGCTGATAGCTGAACCCGACTACGGCACCCCCGCGAGCGAGGCATCGGACCAAGTCACCCTCAGCATCGACGGGCACGAAATCACCGTCCCCGCCGGCACCTCAGTGATGCGCGCGGCGATGGAGGCGGGCATCACCGTGCCCAAGCTCTGCGCCACCGACATGCTGAATGCGTTCGGTTCCTGCCGGCTTTGCCTCGTGGAAATCGAGGGCCGCGCCGGCACACCCGCCTCCTGCACCACGCCTGTCGCACCGGGGATGAAGGTGCATACCGCGACCGAGCGCGTGCGCCGCATTCGCCGCGGCGTGATGGAACTTTACCTCTCGGATCATCCGTCCGACGGCTTCACCTCGCCCGTCGCCGGCAACTCCGAGATGCAGCAGATGGCCGGCATCGTCGGCCTGCGGCGCGTGCGCTACAAGCTGGGTGCCAATCATCTTGCCGCGCCGGTGGATGACTCCAACCCCTATTTCCAGTTCGACCCGGCCCGCTGCATCGTATGCTCGCGCTGCGTGCGCGCCTGCGCCGACATCCAGGGTACCTTCGCGCTGACGGTCGAAGGCCGAGGCTTCGAGTCGAAGATCGTCGCCAGCGCGGGCGAGCCGTTCCTCGATTCCGAATGCGTCTCCTGCGGCGCCTGTGTGCAAGCCTGCCCCACCGGCTCGCTGATCGAAAAGAGCGTGGTCGAGCTCGGCCAGCCCGAGCACTCGGTCATCACCACCTGTGCCTATTGCGGCGTCGGCTGCGGCTTCAAGGCGGAGATGCAGGGCGATGTCGTGGTGCGGATGGTGCCGTGGAAGGCGGGCAAGGCCAATCACGGCCATTCCTGCGTCAAGGGCCGCTTCGCCTGGGGCTACGCCAACCACAAGGACCGCATTCTCAAGCCGATGCTGCGCGCCTCCATCGCCGATCCCTGGCGCGAGGTGAGTTGGGAGGAAGCGATCTCCCATGTCGCCGCGCGCTTCCGCGAGATCCAGCAGCGGCACGGCGTGGGTGCGGTCGGCGCCATCACGTCCTCACGCTGCACCGACGAGGAGACCTATCTTGTGCAGAAGCTGGTGCGCGCCGGCTTCGGCAACAATAATGTCGATACCTGCGCGCGCGTCTGTCACTCCCCGACTGGCTACGGGCTCAAGACCACGTTCGGCACCTCGGCCGGCACCAACGATTTCGACTCGGTCCGCTACGCCGACGTGATTCTGGTGATCGGCGCCAATCCGACCGACGGGCATCCGGTGTTCGCCTCGGCGATGAAGCGGCGGCTGCGCCAGGGCGCGAAGCTGATCGTCATCGACCCGCGCCGGATCGACCTCGTGCGTTCGCCGCACATCGAGGCGGCGGCGCACCTCAAGCTGCGCCCCGGTACGAATGTCGCGATGCTGAACGCGCTCGCACATGTCATCGTCCTCGAGGGGCTGGTGGACGAGGAATATGTCCGCGCGCGCTGCATGGTGGACGCATTCGAGGAGTGGGCGCGCTTCGTCGCCGAGCCGCAGAACAGCCCCGAAGCGGTCGCCCCGATCTGCGGCGTGCCAGCGGAAGAAATCCGCGCCGCCGCCCGGCTTTATGCCACCGGCGGCAACGCGGCGATCTTCTATGGCCTCGGCGTGACCGAGCACAGCCAGGGCAGCACTTCGGTGATGGCGCTTGCCAATCTGGCGATGGCGACCGGCAATGTTGGCAAGCCGGGCACCGGCGTCAATCCGCTGCGCGGGCAGAACAACGTGCAGGGCGCGTGCGATATGGGAAGCTTCCCGCACGAATTGCCCGACTACCGCCACATCTCCGATCCGGCGGTGCGCGCGATCTACGAGCGCGAATGGGGCGTGCGGCTCGACCCCGAGCCCGGATTGCGCATTTCGAACATGCTGGACGCGGCGCAGGACGGCTCGTTCCGCGCGCTCTACATCCAGGGCGAGGACATCGCGCAATCCGATCCCGACACGCAGCATGTCGTCGCCGGATTGGCGGCGATGGAGTGCGTCGTGGTGCAGGATCTGTTCCTGAACGAGACCGCGAACTACGCGCACGTCTTCCTGCCCGGCTCCAGCTTCATGGAGAAGGACGGCACCTTCATCAACGCCGAGCGGCGCATCAGCCGGGTCCGCAAGCTCTTCGCGCCGCGCAACGGCTACGAGGACTGGCAGATCACCCAGCTTATCGCCAACGCGCTCGGCCTCGGCTGGAACTACCGGCATCCATCCGAAATCATGGACGAGATCGCGCGCACCACACCGAGCTTCGCCGGGGTTTCCTACGAAAAGCTCGACCGGCTGGGCTCGGTGCAATGGCCCTGCAATGAGGCGGCGCCGGAGGGCACTCCGATCATGCACATGCACGGCTTCGTGCGCGGCAAGGGGCAGTTTGTCGTCACCGAATATGTGCCGACCGACGAGAAAGTCGGGCCGCGCTTTCCGCTCCTGCTCACCACCGGGCGCATCCTCTCGCAATACAATGTCGGCGCGCAGACGCGCCGCACAGCGAACGAGATGTGGCACCGGGAGGACATGCTGGAGATCCACCCGCACGACGCCGAGGAGCGCGGCATCCGCGACGGCGACCTCGTGCGCCTCGCCTCCCGCTCGGGCGAAACGACCTTGCGCGCGCGCATCACCGACCGTGTTGCGCCGGGGGTGGTTTACACGACCTTCCACCATCCCGAGACGCAGGCGAACGTCGTCACGACGGACTTCTCCGACTGGGCGACCAACTGCCCCGAATACAAGGTAACGGCGGTGCAGGTGTCGCCCAGCAATGGTCCGAGCGCGTGGCAGCGTGAATACGCCGAGTTCTCCCGCCGCAGCCGCCGCATCGAGGCGGTGGGGGCGAAATGACAATGCCGCCCGCTCGCCGGCGCCATTGTTATCGTTCCCCTCCGCCGTTGGGGGCGGAGAGGGGCGGATGCCGCGCAAGGCCGGCCCGTGACCCCTGAGCACAGCATCCCGCCCCCCTCCCGCCTCGTCCCACGCACCGCCTTCCGCGGTGCGCGGCTGAGCGCGGGGGCGCGCGAAATCCCCGAGGAAACCCCCGTCGCGCTCAGCTATAACCGCGCCACGCTCGCGGTGATGCTCGCCACCCCTGCCGACCTCGAGGACTTCGCGACCGGCTTCAGCCTGACCGAAGGCATCATCGACCGCGCCGATCAGATCCAGGAACTGGCCGTGGTTCCGCTCGAAACGGGGATCGAGCTCCGCATGTGGCTCGGCCCGGAGCGCGCGGCGCTGGCCGAAGCCCGGCGTCGCCGCCTCGCCGGACCGTCGGGCTGCGGCCTCTGCGGCATCGAGAGCCTGGAGGATGCGGCGCGCCCACCGCCTTCGGTCACCTCGGCGATGCGCGTCGGCCCCGAGGCGATCGCCGCCGCGCTCGCCGCCATGCCGGCAGCGCAGCAGCTCAACCAGCGCACCCGCGCCGTCCATGCCGCCGGCTTCTGGCACCCGGCGGCGGGCCTTGTCGCCTTGCGCGAGGATGTCGGCCGCCACAACGCGCTCGACAAGCTCGCCGGCGCCCTCGCCCGCGCCGGGTGCACGGCTTCCGACGGCGTCATCGTGCTGAGCAGCCGGCTCTCGGTCGAACTCGTGCAGAAGGCGGCGCGCATCGGCGCGCCGGTGCTGGCGGGCGTCTCCGCGCCCACCGCGCTCGCGGTGCGGACGGCGGAGGCGGCCGGCATCGCGCTGATCGGCGTGGCGCGCGCCGACGGGTTCGAGCTGTTCACCCATCCCGAACGGATCAGCCAGGGGCGCAGCGCCGATGTCGCCTGAGAAGCTCGTTTACATGGCGAACCAGATCGCCCGTGCCTTCGCCCGCCAGCCGCACGAGGCGGCGGTGGCGGCGACCGCCAACCACATCCGGCTGTTCTGGGAACCCCGGATGCGGGCGACGATCCTGCAACATCTCGATGACGAATCAGGCGCTGATATGGTACCAATCGCGCGCGAGGCGGTGACTCGCCTGCGCGACGACCACGGGGGTTTAAAAAAAGCAACGAACGGCAAGGAGGCTGACGTCCCATGAGCACCGCGATCGCCGCTTCGCCCGGCATTCTGGACCGCGCGCGCATCGTCGCCGGCCCAGGCTTCAGCCGCTGGCTGGTTCCGCCGGCGGCCCTTTGCGTCCATCTGTCGATCGGGCAGGCTTACGCGTTCAGCGTGTTTAACCTGCCGATGACCAAGCTGATCGGGATCAGCAAGTCTGCCCCCGGCGACTGGCAGCTCACCGATCTCGGCTGGATCTTCAGCATCGCCATCCTGTTCCTGGGGCTCGCCTCGTTCGCGACCGGCTCCTGGCTCGACCGCGTCGGGCCGCGCAAGGCAATGTTCACCGCCGCCTGCTGCTTCGGCGGCGGGTTTTTGATCTCGGCGCTCGGCGTTCATCTGCACCAACTTTGGATCATCTATCTCGGCTACGGCGTGCTCGGCGGCTGCGGGCTCGGCATCGGCTACATCTCGCCGGTCAAGACGCTAATCACTTGGTTCCCGGACCGCCCGGGCATGGCGACCGGCATGGCGATCATGGGCTTCGGCGGCGGCGCGATGATCGCCGCTCCCTTGTCGGTGAAGCTGATGGCGGCGTTCTCCACGCCGACGCATATCGGCGTCGCCGAGACCTTCGTCGTCATGGGGTTGATCTACTTCGTCTTCATGTGCATCGGCGCGACCATCGTACGCGTGCCGGCCGAGGACTGGCGCCCGGCCGGATACGTGCCGCTGACGGAGCCCGGGCGCCTGATCACCACCGAGGACGTGCATGTGGATACCGCCCTCCGCACGCCGCAATTCTGGTTGCTCTGGTGGGTTCTGTGCCTGAACGTCACCGCCGGCATCGGCGTGCTCGGCCAGGCTTCGGCGATGGCGCAGGAAATGTTCCCCGGCCGCATTACCGCCGCCTCGGCGGCGGGCTTTGTCGGCCTGTTGAGCCTGTTCAACATGGCCGGCCGCTTCTTCTGGGCCTCCATGTCGGACTTCATCGGCCGGAAGATGACCTACGTTTGCTTCTTCGTGCTGGGGCTCATTCTCTACTCGCTCGTGCCGACCGCCGGCCACATCGGCAGCATCGCGCTGTTCGTGCTCTGCTTCCTGGTGATCATCAGCATGTATGGCGGCGGGTTCGCGACCATTCCGGCCTATCTGAAGGACGTGTTCGGCGTCCGCTATGTCGGCGCGATCCACGGCCGGCTGCTCACCGCCTGGTCGGCAGCGGGCGTGCTGGGGCCGGTGCTGGTGAACTATATCCGCCAGTACCAGGTTGATCACGGCGTGGCGAAGGCCGACGCCTACACGCAGACCATGTACATCATGGCAGGCCTGCTGTTCGTTGGCCTGATCTGCAATTTGCTGATGCACCCGGTGAAGGACCGGCACCACATGCGGGCACGGCCCGCAATGGCGGGGGAGTAGGAGGATGAGCGAAACTTGGCACCATCCGCCGGAGCGGGCGGTCGGCACGAAGCTGGTGATCTACTGGCTGCTCGCTGGCGTGCCGCTGCTGTGGGGCGTTTACAACACGATCCTGCAGGCGAGTCAGTTGTTCAAATAGCAGGACCGGCGCCCGGCCGTTCACACGGGGTTCATACGGGGAGTGCGGAGTTGGACGGAGGACCACGGAGAGCACATCGGTCTACGTGACCCTCCGTTGTCCTGCGTCCCCGCCGTGTGAAACCTCTTGCAGCCCGTCCACGACCGTCCTCCGAGGAGCCCGCGTCATGCGCCACCTCCGCCTGATCGCACCCCTGTTCGCCCTGCTCGCCGCTGCCCCCGTCGCCTTGGCGCAGCGTGCGATCGACATCCACGCCGACAACGCGGGCGAGCTCGCCAAGCTCTGCACCGCCAATCCGCGAGAAGGCAGGGGCGACGCGGCGCTTAATTTCTGCAGCGGCTTCGGACAGGGGCTTGTCGATACCGTGCGGCACTTCCAGCCGCAGGCGTTCTGCTTTCCTAGCCCGGTGCCGACGCGGCGCGAGACGATGACGCAATTCGCCCACTGGGTGACGGCCGATCCGTCGCGCGCCAAGCTGCCCGCCGACGCGGGACTCTACAACTTCCTCCGCGAACGCTATCCCTGCGGGAAGTAGCGCAACAGGGGGAGGGTCATGGCGAAGCTCGCGGGCAAGGTGGCCTGGGTCACGGGCGCCGGCAGCGGCATCGGCGAGGGCGCGGCGCTCGCACTCGCCGAGGAAGGCGCCGCCATCGTGCTCACCGGGCGGCGGCGCGAGCCGTTGGAGCGCGTCGCGGGACGCATCCGCGAGAAGGGCGGCAGCGCGCATGTGCAGCCCGCCGACTTGCGCGATGCGAAGGCTGTGCAAACGATCGGCGACTTCATCCACGACCAGCTCGGCCGACTCGACATCCTGGTCAACAATGCCGGGGTGAACATCCGCGACCGGCACTGGAACAAGCTGACGCCCGCCGGGATCGACGAGCTGGTCGGCGGCAATCTGACCTCCGCACTCTATGTCGTCACCGCCGCGCTGCCGCTGATGCGCGCACAGAAGGATGGCGTGATGATCCACACGGCCTCGATGGCGGGCCGCTTCATCGGCGGGCTGAGTGGGCCGATCTACACCGCCGCCAAGCACGGCGTGGTGGCGATGAGCCACACGATCAACATGGAGGAATGCGTCAACGGCATCCGCTCCACCGCCATGCTGCCGGGCGAGGTGGCGACGCCGATCCTCGACAAGCGCCCCAACCCGGTCAGCGCCGAGGAGCGCGCGCGCATGGTGCAGCCGGAGGATTGCGGGGATCTGGTGCGCTACATCGCGTGCTTGCCGAAGCACGTCGTCATCAACGAGGTGATGATCGCGCCCACCTGGAATCGCGGCTACGTGGCGGCTTTGGAGAAGCGGTTGTAAGATAAGGGTTCACACGGAGGACGCGGCGACCACGCGGAGGGCCACGGAGTTCCTCTGTGGTCCCCCGTGCCCCCTCCGTGTTCTCCGTGTGAAACCCTGAACACCGGCCCCGAGCGATGTCACCGAAGAATAACCCTGCTGTCTCACCGCCGCGGTAATGGCACTCCGCCATGAACCCGCCCCGCCGCGCATGTCCCTGACCCTGGCGGCGCCTTTCCACGCAGCGAGCCGCAGCGCGCGATCCGCTCGCCGCCCGCGCGTCACGCCCTACCTGCTGCTGGCTCCCTCGCTGATCTGCCTCGCTCTGTTCACCTACTGGCCGCTGATCCAGGTACTCCTCCGCTCGTTCTGGAGCGGCGCGCGCCCCGGCATCGGCAACTACGCCCGGTTGCTCGCCGATGCGCATTTCACCACCGCCGTCGTCAATAACGTCCTCTATGCGCTCGGCACCATCCTGCCCGCGCTCGCGCTCGCATTGGCGTTCGCGCTCGCTCTGCAACGGAGCACCCGCCTCGTGCTCGTGCTCCGCACCTTGTTCGTGATGCCGCTGATGATCCCGTTGGTCGCCGCGGCCGCCTTGTTCAGCTTCGTGTTGCTGCCCGGCGAGGGCCTGCTCGACACCTATCTCGCCCCGCTCGGCCTCGGCGCGGCCAACTGGCTGGGCGATCCGTCGCTTGCGCTGCCGTCGATCATCGGCATCACGATCTGGAAGAACACCGGCTATTACATGCTGTTCTTCCTCGCCGGGCTCGCCGCGGTGCCGGCGGAGCTGTTGGAGGCGGCACGCATTGACGGCGCCGGCGCCTGCGCGCGCTTCCGCCATGTCACCCTGCCGATGCTCGGCCCGACTTTCGGTTTCGTCTTGCCGATCGCCGCGGTGAATGCGCTCGTGCAGGTCGATCACGTCGTCACGCTGACGCAGGGCGGCCCGTCTGATTCAACTAACCTTCTTCTCTACTACATCTACCAGCAGGCCGAGCAGAACCACGATGCGGGCCTTGCCGCTGCCGCCACCGCGCTCAGCGTCGCCGCGCTCCTGTCGCTCGCTATGCTCTCGCTGCGCGCGACGGACCGCGGGCTGCATCATGCGTCGTGACGCGCATCCGCTGGCGCTGCTCGCGGTTGCCGCCTGCGGCCTTCTTTGGGCGGTGCCGTTCGCCTGGATGGCAGTCGCCTCGCTCAGGCCTGGGATTCCAGCCGACATCGCCTCGCTCCTGCCGCGCCTGCCGCTCGGCTTCGCCAACTTCGCCGAGGCGTGGACGAGCGGCGCCTTTCCCACCTGGTACGTCAACACGATCATCGTCTGCGGCGGCATCGTGCTGATCCAGATCGTCTGCTCCGCGCTTGCCGGCTATGCCTTCGCGCGGCTGCGCTTTCCCTGCCGCGACCTGCTGTTCGCCGCCTTCCTGCTCCAGCTCCTGCTGGTGCCGACCTTGCTGATCGCGCCTAACCTCGCCACCATCGTCGGGCTGCATCTCTACGACCGGCTGACGGGCATCATGGCGCCCTATCTCGCCTCGGCCTTCGGCACGCTGCTGATGCGCCAGGCCTTCCGCGCCATCCCGCGCGATTACGAGGAGGCGGCGATGATCGACGGCGCCGGCGTGATCGCGCTCATTCGCCACGTGCTGCTGCCGCTGGCGCGGCCCAGCATCGTCGCCTTTGCCATCGTCTCGGTCACGTTCCACTGGAACGAGTTCCTCTGGCCGCTGATGGCGGTCTCCTCACCCGACCGTCAGGTACTCACGGTCGGGCTCGCCTCCTTCGCCTCAGGCAGCGAGGCGGGGGGCGAGTGGGGCGTGGTTGCCGCCGGCACCATCCTGGTAGCCGGCCCGCTCCTGGTCGCGTTCCTCTTGTTCCAGAAACGGTTCACCGCCTCGTTCGTGTTCTCCGGCCTCAAGGGATAGAAAAAGGGAACCTCGCGCAATGGACATCACCCGCCGCGCCGCGCTCGCCACCGTCGCCGCCGCGACCGCCGCCGGGCTCGCCCGCCGCGCCTCGGCCGCTCATGCCCCAGTGGAGCTCGACATGTTCTTCCCCGTGCCGGTGCAGGGGAAGCTCGCCACCGAGATGCAGCGCATGATCGGCGAGTTCAACAAGCAGAACGACGGCATCCGCGCGACGCCTGTTTACACCGGCAGCTACGACGATACGAATACCAAAACCCGCGCTGCCATTGCCGCCGGCAAGCCGCCCGCTTGCGCGATCATGTCCGCCAATTTCGTGCGGGAATACGTGATCGATGATCTGGTGCTGCCGCTCGATCCGCTGCTCGCTAAGGACAATTTCACGCCGGCTTCGTACATGGCGCAGTTCTGGCCGGCGCTGGCGCTGAACGCAACCGACCAGGGCAGGGTGTACGGCGCGCCGTTCCAGAACTCGACGCCGCTCCTTTATTATAACGTGCAGGCGTTCGAGCAGGCCGGGCTTGATCCATCGAAGCCGCCCGCGACGTGGCAAGAGTGGGTGGACGCCGCGCGCAAGCTCACCACGAACGACAGGTTCGGCATCGCCTGGCCGAACAGCTACGATTATTGCGGCTGGCTGTTCTCCACCCTCGCGATGGCGAACGGCGGGCAGTATTACGACACCAGCTATGGCGGGCAGGTGTACTATACCGAGCCCGCCACCGTCGCCGCTCTGCGCTTCGTCGATGATCTCGTGCACAAGCACAAGGTGATGCCGCAAGGCGTGCTCGACCCGAACGGCACCACGGCGGCGTTCTTCTCCGGCCGCGCGGCGATGATCCTGCTCTCAACCGGCGCGCTCGGCTTCGTGCGCGAGGGCATGAAGACGCCGTTCAAGGTGGCCTATGTCCCGCGCAACGTACTGAACGCCGCACCCGTGGGCGGCGGCAGCCTGATCATCCCGAAGGGCAACAGCGACGAGCGGATCGAGGCGGCCTGGACGCTGATCAAATGGCTCACCGCCCCGGCACAGGCCGCAAGCTGGAGCCGTTTCACCGGCTACTTCGCGCCCAACCGCGGCGCCTACGACCTGCCTGAGATGAAGGACTACATGGCCCAGCACCCGGAAGCGACCGTCGCGCTCGAACAGCTCAACCAGTACGGCCGCGGCTGGTTCGCGACCTACAAGACCGTGCCGGTGCGAAAGGCGATGGAGGATCAGGTGCAAGCAGTCGTAAACGGCCGCGCCAAGCCCGAGGAGGCGGCGGCGCAGGCGCAGAAAGATGCCGATGCGTTGCTGCGGCCTTACCTGGAGCGGACGGCTTTGCGGTTGCCGGCGTGAAGCGGGTCCGCACGGAGAGCGCGTAGGACACACGGAGGGCCACTGAGAAAGTCTGCGTGGACCCTCCGTGTCGTCCGTGTGGACCTTCATCCAAACGGCTCCAACGCAGTGGGATAAACCACCCGCATCAGCATCAGCCCATCTGCGGGCGCCGTCGGCCCCGCCGCGCTCCGCTCCCGCGCCGCCAGCGCCTCGCCCACGCGCGCGACGCTCCAGCTTCCCTGGCCCACGAGCTTCAGCGTGCCCACCATGTTCCGCACCTGATGATGCAGGAAGCTGCGCGCCTCTGCCTCGATCACCACGCGCTCGCCCTCGCGCCGCACCTCCAGCCGGTCGAGCGTCCGCAACGGGCTGTTCGCCTGACACGCGGCGGCGCGGAAGCTCGTGAAGTCGTGCCGTCCCACCAGAAACTGCGCCGCTTCCTGCATCGCGGTCACATCCAGCGGCGCCGGCACATGCCAGACCCTGCCGTGATCGAGCGCCGGGCGCGCCCGGCGGTTGAGGATCACGTAGCGATAGCAGCGCCGCACCGCCGAGAAGCGCGCACTCCATCCTTCTGGCGCCCGGGCGGCCGCCAGCACCGCGACGGGATAGGGCTTCATGTGGTAATTCAGCGCCTCGCGCAGCCGCTCGGGTGCAAGCGCCGCCGCCAGCATCAGCTCCGCAACTTGCCCCGCCGCATGCACCCCCGCATCGGTGCGCCCGGCGACGACGGTGCTTACCGCGCCGCCGCGCGCGAGCTTCGCCGCCGCGTCCTCCAGCACCTGCTGCACCGACAGCCCGCCCGCCTGCCGCTGCCAGCCGACGAACGGGCCGCCGTCGTATTCGAGGCAAAGCGCCCAGCGTTGTGTGGTCGGTGCGTCCACACCGCCTCTTCCCGCGCCGCCCGGCCTCGCGCAAGCTACCGGCCGGTAGGAACGGAGAGAGGAGAAACGCCATGACCATCCGCTTCGACGATCGTGTGGTGATCGTCACCGGCGCCGGCGCCGGCATCGGGCGCGAACACGCGCTGCTGTTCGGCGCGCGCGGCGCCAAGGTGGTGGTGAATGATCCGGGCGGCTCGGTGGACGGGCAGGGCGGCTCGGGCGCGGTCGCCGATTCGGTGGTGGAGGAAATCCGCCGCGCCGGCGGACAGGCGGTCGCGAGCTACGCCTCGGTTGCCGACGAGGCCGCCGCGCAGTCGATCATCGACACCGCGATGAAACAGTGGGGCCGCGTCGATGCGCTGGTGAATAACGCCGGCATCCTGCGCGACAAGGCGTTCTCCAACATGACGATGGAGGATTTCCGCGCCTGCTCGGACGTGCACTACATGGGCACGGTCTATTGCACCAAGGCCGTCTGGCCGGTGATGCGCGCGCAGAAATATGGCCGCATCGTCGTCACCACCTCGGGCTCCGGCACCGCGGGCAATTTCGGCCAGGCCAATTACGGCGCGGCCAAGATGGCTGTGGTCGGGCTGATCAACGTGCTGCGGTTAGAGGGCGCCAAATACAACATCCTGCTGAACGCGATTTCGCCCTCGGCGCGCACGCGCATGACCGAGGATTTGCTGCCGCCCCATCTGCGCGAATACATGAAGCCGGAATTCGTCTCCCCTGCCGTGGCGTGGCTCGCCAGCGAGCAATGCGACATCACCGGCGAGATCATCACCGCGAGTGCCGGCGGCTATGCGCGGCTGCAATATTACCGCTCCGAAGGCGTGCAGTTCGATCCCCTCGAACCCGTCACGCCGGAGATGATCGCCGAGGCGATGCCGAGGATTCTGGACATGAGCAACGCCGCCCCGCAGACGCGCAACCGCGAGCGGCTGGAGGCGGCACTCAGGAAGATGGGCCGGATTCCCTAGGCAGGCCGTACATCGGGAATGTGACTCAAGGGGCGGACGCTCGTGATTGGCCCGCCGCCCGCGCCGTGGCCAGCATTGGAGGATGCGGCGCTTCATCCCGGTCCTGATCCTGCCTGCGTCTTTTGCCCTCTCCGGCTGCGGCTCGTTCCTCGCGGCGAGCACGGGTGACGTCGCTGGCATCGCCGGCGCGGGCATTGCCAACGCGGTGACGAAGAGCCCGGCGGTCGCGACCGGCATCGGCCTCGGCGTGGGCGCCGGCGCGAGCGCGGCGCTCCAATACGCCGAACGCCGGGTGCACCACACCGAGCAGCAGCAGATCGCCAACGCCGCCGGTCCGCTCGCGGTCGGGCAGGTGGCCGACTGGTCGGTGGTCCATGACGTGCCGATCGAGGCGAACGAGCACGGGCAAGTCACCGTCACTGGTGAGACGGGCGGCAACGGCATGGTCTGCAAGTCGATCATCTTTTCGGTCGCGGAGACGACCGATGGCAAGCCCGACCCGAGCTTCTACACATCGAGCGTGTGCGGTCGCCCCGGCGACTGGCATTGGGCGCTCGCCGAACCGGCGACGGAGCGGTGGGGCGCGCTGCAATGAGGCGTGCGCTCGCGCCGCTCGCGCTCGCGGCGGGGCTCGGGCTTGGCGGGTGCAAGACGGTGCCGGAGATCGCTGGCCTGATCGGCGGCGCGGCGGCGGGCGGCGCCACGGCGAGCCCGGCGGTCGGTTTCGCGGTCGGCGTCGGCACCGCGACCGCGACACGCGCGCTCACGCGCTGGTACGGCCGCTCGCGTGCGCACGCCGAGCAGGATGCCATCGCCCAGGTGGCGGGCGCGCTGCCGGTCGGCGGCACCGCTCCCTGGCACGTCAACCAGCTGGTGCCCGTCGGCGACGAGAAGGGCGAGCTGGTGGTGATCGGCGAGCTTCCGAACAAGCTCGCCGCTTGCCGCGAGGTGGCGCTGCACGTTGACGGCGATCCCCCGGCCGCATGGCTCACCGCGGCCATTTGCCGCCGATCGAAGGGCTGGCAATGGGCGAGCGCGGAGCCGGCGACGGAACGCTGGGGCTTGCAGTAGCGTTGATACAGGCCCCCGCCGAAGCTACATCCCGGCCATGGACGCGCTGGCCGCACCCGAACTGCTCGACATCCTGATCGCGCCGCATCCTACCCTGAAGGCGAAGGCCCGTGCGGTCGGCGTGGGGGATGCGGAGATCGTGCGCGGGCTCGTGCCGCGCATGTTCGCAACCATGTACCGGGCGCCGGGCATCGGGCTCGCCGCGCCGCAGGTGGGGCACGCGATCCGGCTCGCGGTGGTGGACCTCCAGCCCAACGAGAAGCCGGCGCCGATCGTGCTGATCAACCCGGAGATCGTTGCCGCCAGCGATGAACTCGCCACGCGCGAGGAAGGCTGCCTGTCGCTACCCGGCCAGTACGCGGACGTGACGCGCCCGGCGCGGGTGAAAGTCCGCTATCTCGACCAGCTCGGCGTCCGCCAGGAGATCGAGGCCGAGGGGTTGCTCGGCGCCTGCCTCCAGCACGAGATCGACCATCTCGACGGCATCCTGTTCACCGACCGTCTGTCGGCGCTCAAGCGCAACATCATCATGCGCCGGCTGGCCAAGGAAACCCGCGAGAAGCGCCGGGCCTAGGCCCGTGCGTCTGGCCTTCATGGGCAGCCCGGATTTCGCCGTTCCGGCGCTCCGGGCGCTTGTTCAGGCCGGGCACGCGATCGCCGCCGTCTATTGCCAGCCGCCCCGGCCGGCCGGACGCGGCCATGCGGTGCAGCCCTGCCCCGTCCACGAAGCGGCGGTGGCGCTGGGCCTGCCGGTCCGCACGCCCGCGCGGCTGCGCCGCGCCGAGGACGAATGGGCAGCGTTCGCGTCGCTCGGGCTGGATGCGGCCGTGGTGGCGGCCTACGGGCTGATCCTGCCGCCCGCTATGCTCGCCGCCCCGCGGCGCGGGTGCCTCAACATCCACGCGAGCCTGTTGCCGCGCTGGCGCGGCGCGGCACCCATCCAGGCGGCGATCCTGGCGGGCGACCGCGAGACCGGCGTGACGATCATGCGTATGGACGAGGGGCTGGACACCGGCCCGATGCTGCTCGCCGAGCCGGTGCCGATCACCGATCAGACGACCGCCGCCAGCCTGCACGACACGCTGGCCATGCTCGGTGCCCGCCTGATCTTGCGCGCGCTGAACGAAAATCCGCCCGAGCGCCCCCAGCCGGAACAGGGCGCGACCTATGCGCCGAAACTGACGCGCGAGGACGGGCGGATCGACTGGACCAAGCCCGCCGCCGCGATCGAGCGGCAGGTGCGCGCCTTCGACCCCTGGCCCGGCGCCTTCACCACGCTCGGCGGCAAGATGCTGAAGGTGCTGCGGGCGCGCGTGGAGGAAGGGGCGGGTTCGCCGGGCGCGGTGCTCGATCCGGGGCTGCTCGTTGCGTGCGGTGCGGGTGCGCTGCGGCTGGAGCGGGTGCAGCTTGCCGGGCGGGCGGCGATGGAGGGCGCCGATTTCTTGCGGGGCCATCCCGTTCCGCCCGCTACGATCCTTGGCCCATAGAGGGGACGGTGATGGCGGACAGCGCGATCCTTTTCCACATGATCAGCGGCGGGCCGAAGCCTGTCGCGCCGTTCAGTCACGCCGTCGAACATGGCGGCCTCGTTTTCGTCACGGGCCAAATGCCGGACACGCCGGACGCACCGGGCCTCCTGCCGGACGGGATCGAAGCGCAAACCCGCAATGTGATGAACAATCTCGGCATCGTCCTGCGCGGGCTCGGTCTCGGCTTCGAGGACGTGCTGATGGCGCGTGCCTACCTCACGCGCTTCACGCAGGACTACGCGGCGTTCAACGACACGTATCGAAGTTTCTTTCCCCCCAGCCGGCTGCCCGCGCGCACCTGCGTTGGCGTCACCGGCCTTGCCTACGATGCGCTGGTGGAGATCGACCTCATCGCACGCCGGGGTTGATCAGGGGTGCGCGTTTCACATCGCGCCATTCGATCCTTGATCCATCGGCACCGTCATTGCGAGCCTGCCCCACCGCGTGAGTGAAGCAACCTCCCGCCCGCCGGGATGGCTTCGCTCCGCTCGCGCGGCGCTCGCGATGATATTGCAAGGGTCAGTGTTTGCGGAGGCGGGCGTTATTCCGACCAGGGGTCCTTATAGTTCGGATCTTGCTTCTGCCGCTCCTGGATGTACGATTGGCGATTTTGCAGATCGGCTTGCCGCATCTGATGCTTGTGCCACTCGTGCCCGGCGATGCAGCCGCCGATCGCGCCGAGCACCCCGTGATGCGCCATGTGTCCGGCCACCGCCCCGGCGGCGGCGCCGCTGAAACAACCGATCGCAAGCGCGGGTGTCGCCGCCGCCGCGAGGGAAAGGCTCACGGCGGACGCGATCAGCAGAGCTTTCATCCGAAGATTCCTCCCTCTATCCGGCGTAGGGCTGCTTTTGAAACACCATCACGTCGTTGCCACTGGATTGCAGCCGCAGGACGGTTCCGTTCTTTTCAAGGGAATATTTGTCGGTCTCGATTTGCGCCGCGCCATGCTCCGCCGTGACCTTGGACTTCACCGGGGTGAAGACCAGCGTCCCGCTCTTGCCGTTCGTCTTGGTCTGCTTGTAGCTGCCGGCCATCTGGGCGACGACGGTGTTGCTGTGAACCGTCTGGCTCGTCCAATAGCCGTCGGCCAGAATATCCATCGCGATGATCACGTTGTCCGGCAGATGGGCCTGCCACTGCCCAGCGATACTTTCATCCGCCTCGGCCAGCATCGGCACGGAGACGATTGCGGCGGGCAGCAAGGCGATTAGCGCGCGGCGGTGCATTGGAGCCTCCCGTGAGTGCCCGTCACAGGATAACCGGGAGCACTGGGAGCCGACAAGTTTATCGGTGCCGGTTGCGGTGTTCACAAGCCCGAGGGTTGTCGCGCCACCCAGGGCATCGCCCGTTCATAGGCCCCCGCCAGCCGGAACAGCGCGGCGTCCCCGCCCACCGGCGCGACGAATTGAATCGCCACCGGCATTCCGTCGCGGTCGAACCCGCAGGGCAGGCTGACCGCCGGATTGCCGGTCAGGTTGAACGGCATCGTGTAAGGATACCAAGCGGCGCGGATGTTCTCGACCTGCATGTCGTCGATCGTGATCGGGCCGAAGAAATCCTGGTCGATCGGCACGGCACTGCGTGAAAGCGTCGGCATCGCCATGAAGTCGCAGTCGTCGAACCAGGACTGCACCTGCCGGTAAAGCCGCGTGCGGGCGAAGATCGCCTGATACAGCTCGGCCGCCGAATAGCTCGTCACACGGTCCATCTGGCGCACGAACGTCGGACACATGATGTCGCGGTGGGCTCGCAGATGGTGTCCGAACTGCGCCATCCGGTAGGCGCCGTTGCTGACGAACCAGAGGGGCTCCGGGTTCTCGAACGGCGCCGTGTGGTCGCGCACTTCCGCACCCATCGCGCGCAGCGTCCCAAGGGCTGTTTCGCACCCGGCAAGCACGTCGGCCGCCACCGCCGTGTTGCCGAGCCGTGCGCGCCAGCCGATCCGCACGCCGCGCAATCCCATGTCAGTCTGCTGCGCCGCAGCGGCGAAACGCGGCTGTGGGCGCGCGGTGCTGAGCGGATCGCGCGGGTCGGGACCGGCCATCGCATCGAGCATCAGCGCGCTGTCGAGCACGGTGCGCGACATCGGCGTGATGTAGGAGATGTTGCCGAACCCGTCTTGCGCATATTCCTGCGGCACGACGCCCATGCTCTGCTTGAAGCCGACCACGCCGTTGCACGCGGCGGGAATGCGCGTCGAGCCGCCGCCGTCGGTGGCAACCGCGATCGGCACGAGCCCCGCCGCCACCGCCACCGCCGAGCCGCCCGAGGAGCCGCCGGAGGTGCGGTCGGCGCGCCACGCATTGCGCGTGCGGCCGAACAGCGGCGCTTCGGTGAGGCATTGCTGGCCGAATTCCGGCGTGGTGGTTTTCCCCACCACGATCGCGCCCGCCCGCTTCAGCCGCGCCACTGAAAGCGCGTCCTCCTCCGGCACATGGTCCTTGAAGATCAGGCTGCCCCAGGTCGTGCGGATGCCCGCCGTCGGCACGAGGTCCTTCACCGCCATCGGCACGCCGTGCAAAGGCCCGAGCGCGTTTCCGCGCATCACCGCCTGCTCGGCGGCGCGCGCCGCCGCCAGCGCTTGCTCCTCGGCGACCGTGATGAACGCATTGAGCACCGGCTGCGCGGCATGGATGCGATCGAGCGTGGCGCGCATCAGCTCGACGGGCGAGATCGCTCGCGCGCGTATCGTCGCCGCAAGCTCCGCGGCGGTCGGGAATGTCGCGTTCACATCGTGCATGGGTTGGTGCGCCGAGGTTCACGTCAGGACGGAGGGCATCCAAGCCCTCGCGGGCTCGTTATAGACGCCGGTGGCCATCAGCGTCATCTGCATGACCAGTCTGAGCCCGCGCGCAAGGCACCAGGCGAACAGCTCATGATTGCGGGTCGGACGGCGCAGCAGAACGGTCCGGTGGTGAAGCTCACCATGCGCTGTTCACACCGCGATCGCGTCCAGATCCTTCCCGGCGTGATCGGGCACGAACAGCCACACGCCGAGCGCCATCAGCGCCATCGCCACCGGCACCACCATGAAGGCCAGCGAGAACGAGCCGGTGCGCTGCTGGATCGCGATGGTGACGAACGGCCACAGCACGAAGCCCACCAGCCACGCCACCGCCCAGGCGAAGCCGTTCCCGGCGCCGCGAATGCGCGTCGGGAACACCTCGGCGGTCAGCGTCATCGCCGGCGCCCAGAAGCCGAGGAAGCCGATGCTCCAAAGCAATCCGTAAATCCACAGCGCGGTGTTGCTCGTCGCATAGACCCACAAGGTCACGAACACCGCGCCCTCGGCCAGCATTATGTAGAACGCCTGCCGCCGCCCGAACCGATCGGACACCCAGCCCGCGAACAGCAGGCCGAGGAAACCCACCAGTCCCCACCAGATGTAGAACGTGCTGTAGGCGGTGGTGGACCAATGCCGCTCGGTGGAGAGATAAAGCGGCATCCAGCCGCCCACCGTGCCGTAGATGATCGTGCTGCAACAGGCGATAAAGGTGGCGATCGCCGTATTGGCGATCATGTCGGGCAGGAAAATCTGCCGCAGCGGCACCTTCTCGGCTTTCGCCATCCAGGCTGCGTCCTCCGCCAGCAACGGCACGCCGCGCGCCCTTGCCTCCGCGATGCGCTGCTTGCGGTCCTGCGTGCGCACCCAATAGGGCGATTCCGGGCACTTCACGCGTACATAGACGGCGAGCAGCGCGATCACCGCGGGAACAAGGCAAGCCGCGCGCCAGCCCCACTCGGCGATCACCACCGCGCCGATCACGCCGGCCAGCGAGGCGCCGAAGCACCAGGTGCCGCGATTGATCCCGATCACCCGCCCGCGCAGCGCGGCGGGCCAGGTTTCCGCGACCAGCATCGAACCGAGCGCCCACTCGCCGTTCAGCGCGAAATAGATCAATGAGCGCGCGCCGACGTAAAACCCCCAGGTCGGCGAGATCGCCGCCAGGGGCATGCAGAGCGAGAACATCGCGATGTTAAGCGCGAGCAGGGTGCGCCGCCCGTAGCGGTCGGCGAGCCACGGCCAGGCGAACATGCCAGCGATGCCGATGAGCAGCGCGATCTGCGCGCCCGTCCGGTATTGCGGCAGCGTGACGCCGAACTCCTTGATCACGAGCGGGGCGGAGAGGCCGAAGATCAGCCCGTCCATGCCGTCGAACATCCAGCCGAGCCCGTTGGCGAGCGCGATGTGCCAGTGGGTCGGCGTCAGCCGCCCAGTCTCGCTGGCGGCGCGGAAGGCCGGATTCTCGCGATGGCGCCGCTCCAGCGGCCCGACGACGTGTTCGGCCCCGATTGCGGCCCCGGCTGCGCTCATGGATGTTCCTCCGTCCGGCGATCTTTTTGCGCAAGATTACACCAAGGGGAAGCAATGACAGTAAAGGACCGCACACCCCCCGATCTCGCCCATCACGCGCGCCCGCACGCGGAGCGCATTGCTGGGCAACAGCGTCCGCGCCCATCTGGCGCCACAGCCGCTCGACCGCGAATCTTCTCATCTGCGCCTCGGGATAGCCGTCGCCTATCGCGTCGGCATCGACCACCGGGCGATCGAGATGCGCCGCGGCCATCATCGGCTGGATCGCGTTGTTGCCGCCGATCTCGACGCACATGACGGCGCGGAAGCGGCGGCCGAGATAGGGCGAGCTGCCGCCGCTACCGAGCACACAGGTGCCGACCGCCAACGCCTCGATCTCCGCGAACTCGAGGCGGCGCATCAGACGGTCGGCAGCAGCGCGGCCGCGGCACGTGCGGCGACGTCGATTCCGAGCAGGATGGGGCAGGAAAGCCGGCGTGCGATCCGCGCTTTGTCGGCGCGCGTGTAGGACATGCAATCGAGCACCACTAGATCGGGGCGGAAATCAGCCATGCGCGCCGCCGCCTCGTCCCGCGCCGCATCGTCCGATCCCGGCTCCAGCGTAACGCTGTGGGCGGTGATCCCCGGCTCGGCGCGTTCGGCTTGCAGCGTGTCCGCCTGCTCGGTCAGCGGGATGAACAGGCCGAGGCGCCCTTCTTTGAGCATGGCGGCAACCAGCGCGTTCAGGATCACCGATGGTTCGATCAGCAGCCCGCGCTTGGGCAGGCCCGTGAACTTGCCGGTGCAGTTCAGCAGCGCCAAACCCTTCGGGATCATCGGCGCCAGCCGCTCCGTCACCGCCTGCTTGGAAAGCCGCACCTTCTCGCCGCCGGGCAGGATGGTGAACAGCGCGTCCGCATCCGAGCGCGGTGCGAGGTGCGCGATCTCCTCGCGCGAAAGCCCGTCGAGTGCGCCCCGGAGCGTCACCTGCAAGCCCGGCGCGGCGGCGCGCAGCTCCGCCTCGATGTCGGGGCGCGGCGACTGGCCGATGACGAAAACGGGCAGCGCGGTCATGTGTCCACCAGCACCACGTTGTCCGCGCATCACGCAGCGCGCGTGCGAGCAATGCAAGTCGGCCCGGCCCGGCGAGCCTCACCGGCGGCCCGCCCACCCCGCAAGCGAAGGCGTTTTCCTGAAAAGTCGTTTCCCTTACTAGCTGTTTGCGATACCTCAAAAACCCCTTGGTCGCGGGGAGCAGGACTGATACAATCGGGTTACACGGGGCGGGCCAGGGGGGATGGTCTTGCGAACGGCACACGCGTCGCGCTTACCCTGGCAGCCGCCCGCCGGATTGCCCGCGCGCATCGACGCGCTTGCGCGCGCCTATCGCGCGGAGGTGCGCGAGACCCTGGAGCCATTGGTGCGGCTCTGGCACCCGGCGCTCGCCGCCGCCGATGCCGCGGCGGAATATGCCAAGATGCTGGAACTCAGCACGAAGATGACCCTGGTCGGTCACGCGTGCACCGCGGTTGCCGGCGAGCGGTTCGATGCGCGCCGGCGGCGCATGGCGATCCTGTTCGGCTGCTGCTGCTTCCTCGCCGACAGTTTCCTCGACGATTTCGGCCCGGCGGCAACGCGCGCCTACCTGCAACGGTTCAGTATCCTGCTCACCACCGGCTGGTTCGAGATCACCAACGAGCGCGAACGGCTGTTCTATGTGGTGCTGGCGCGCATCTTCGCCGAGCGGGACGTGCTCGATCCGCTGCTGCGGCAAGCGATCCTGCGCCTGCACGCGGCACAGCAGCGCGACGTCGCCCTGCGGCTGGAACCCGCGCAGCTCGTCGGGCTGGCGGAGGCGCGCCGGCGCGCGGTGCTGAAGCGCGCGGCGCGCGACCGCAGCGGCCACGCGATCATCCTGCTGACCTCGCTGCTTGCGCCCTCCCTGCCGCTGCGGCTCCTCACACTGATCTTCGCCGCCGGCGCGCTGATCATGTTTATCGACGATCATGGCGATTGCTTCGCGGACCGCCGCGATGGACGGCTTACCTACATGAACCAGGTCCGCCAGCCCGCACGGGTGCTGCGGCGGATCGCATTCGGATATTTCGCCCGTCTCGCCGCCGGGCTGCCGCACAACGACGGGCGCGAGTTGCTGCTGGGATTCCTGCTACGCTACTACCTCACGCGGCTCGACAAACACCGGGCCCAGCGCCGGCGCGGGGGGACGGCGTGGGATGTCTTCGAATGAGCCCCCGCGCCCGGTGCTCGATCAGGCGGCGCTCGCGCTCCAGGCGCTGCACAGCGCCGGCCGTTCGGGTGCGGATGTTCTGCTGCGCGTGGACAACAGCGCGGAGACGGCGGCGGCGCCCTATCAGTTCGATGCTGCGGCCGGACGGCTGCACCGGCGCGGCTGCCGCGCGATCCCCGAAGGCGCGCCGCTATACGCGCGCTGGCAGCTCGGCCCCGACGAGCTGAGCCTCGCATGCAAACGGTGCAAGCCATTGCCGGACGACACCCAACCCAGCGAACCACCCGACCGCGCCGACCTGCTGCTGGGCATCGTGTCGCTGGTCAGCCAGTTCTCCGGCGTGCTGAAGGAGCGCGGCAAGGACTACCAGAAGACCGACGAAGGCCAGGCGCTGACGGCCCAGCTCGGCGCCATCTACCGCGGCCTTGGACGCAAAGAGAAGGATCTGCTCGACACCGTGCTGCACGTGCTCGACGCGATGGTGGAGCGGGTGCGGACGCTGGATCGCGCGCTGGGCAAGAACGGGGCCGAAGGGAAGGAATGACCGTGCCACGCATCAGCTTGTCGATCCGCCTCGGGCCGATGGTGCATTTCGACGTGCAGGGCGAGAACTGCACGCAGGTCGCCGAGGCGCTCAAGGGCTTCGAGCAGCTCAACGAGATCGTCGAGCGGATGTTCAGCGACCTCGCCTTGCGGGTCTACCCCGATGGCGAGGTGCCGGCGACACAGTCCGAGGCGGAGGATGCGCCATGAACGTGAAGGGCCGCATCGGCATCGCTGCGCACCCCGATCTGCGGCTGCGGGCGCGCACCGAGCGGATGGAATTCCGCACCCACGGGGCCGCCACGCTCGCCTTCGCCACCCAGCAGATCCGGATGGAAGTGGGCGCGATCCCGCTGCATCTCGCCATCCCGTTCCACAAGCACCGGCGCGTGCTGGCCGGCTCCGTCGGACCGTTCCGGCTCACCGTGCGTCCCGTCGAGGCCAGCGTCCGCGTGAGCGACGCGCACATGACCGGCACGCTCGGCGGCGACGAGGGGATCGCGGCGGAAGCGCATGTCGTCGGCAATTGCAAGGCCGAGATCGAGCTGGCCGGCGAGGCGCCGGGGCGGGTCTTGAAGGCCGCCTTCGAAGGTGTGTTCGAGGAATGAGACCCCGGCAGGACTTCCAGATCGTCCACCACATCGTTTGCCGGCATCGCGTGGAGGTAGAAGTCTGCCCGCCGCGTGCCGAGCTCTATTTCCACGACGAACGCTGGATCGATCCGATCGACACGCAGCTGCGCTTCGAGGCGATCGTCTATAACAGCGACCGCGGCGTGACCTGGCAGGTGCTGGCGCCGGATGGCGGGCCGGGGCAGGGCACGATCGACGCGACCGGACTCTATCAGGCGCCCGACAAGGGCGGGCTCGCGAGCGGCACCACCGACGTGGTGGTGGCGACCGCCCGCGGGGATCCGCTGCGCAAGGCGTTCGCCTGGGTGACGCTGGTGGGCCGCGGCCCGCTGCCGGCGCCGGTGCCGCGCCTGGAAATCTGGCCCAAGGTGGCGACGCTCTACTATCAGCAGGGCGCTGACAACTCCTATATCGACGACCGCAACAAGCTGCGCGTGTTCCGCGCCTTCCCTCGCCATGCCGCCGGTTCGGCGGTAAACTGGTCGGTCACGGGCGGCGCCATCAACGTCGTCGGCCCGGACTCAACTTTCGCGACTTACGTGGCGCCGCTCAGCGGCGGCGACGCCGAGCAGACGGTCACCGCCACGCTCGCGAGCGATCCGAGTGTCGTCGATCACGCCAAGATCATTCTGCTGAATTACAACTGGCCTGGTTTGTAGGCCGCGCGCTGGAGGCGCTTCCGATGGACGTCAACATCAAGGAAGTCGACAACATCTCTCCGGTCGAGATCGCGTCGATCGACAAGATCGCGCCTATCGAGATCAGCAGCATCGACAAGGTCGAGAAGATCGCGCCGGTCGCGGTGCACATTAAGGAACTCAATCAGGTCGAGCCGCTGCTCGTCGAATCGCTGCGGATCGACCGCCTGCGCGAGATCGACCCGCTGAGCGTCGACCGACTCAACGTCACCCGGCTGCCCGTGGTGAACCTGTCGGTCAACCAGGTACCGGAGGTGGCGATCGGTGTCAGCTCCATCCCGCCGGTCGCCATCGCCGTGCAGCAATGCTTCGACATGCCCTCCGACTACACGGCCCGCGCGCAGTTCCTGGGATTCGAGGTGCTGCGGCTGCGCCTGACCGGCACCACGCGGGTGATCCCGCGCGATCGCGCCCGGCGCGAACAGGCGCACGCGCACGAGCGCAGTTTTCCGCTCGTCGCGGCGGCGGGCAATCCGGCGATCCCGAGCCGGCGGGAGGAACGCTGCGCCGAAGCCGTGAAGCTGCCGCGCGCGATGAATGCCGGGCCGCCGCGCTTTTCCTATGCGGCGCGGGGCTGAGATGCCTGTCTCGCCCTTGCAGCCGGCGCATCTCGCGATGGCGGCGGTGCGCGCGCCGTTCGCGCTGTTCTGGGGCCCGACCTGTCTTATTCGCCGCACGGCCGAGAGCTTCTTCTGGGGCCCGGCGCCGCCGCCGTGCCCGCGCCCGATAATGCTGCACGTCTACAAGATCGCCTGCGAGCCGCCTTGCTACGGCGGCTGCGGATGTGGCTGCGGAGCGCCGCATGGCTGAGCGCGCGGGCAATGGCGCCGACAGCGTTCCGCCGCCGGCCGGCGCGCCGCCGCCGCCGCAGGACGAGGACGGGCTCGACCTGCGGGCGCGGCTCGACCGGTTCGGCGGTTTGCTCGGCAAGGGGCTTGACCTTGCGGAGGCGGGTCTCTCGCTCGGCCTGACGGTCGCCAGCACGCTTGGGGCGGCGGCGCAGCAGAAGATTTTCGAGCGGTTTATGCAAGCCGCTTCGGACGCTGCCGAACAAGCGGCTCCCGCCTCCAGTCGAGCCGCGGCTCCGCCCGCGCCCGAGGCCCCAGGTTCCTTCGGTATCACCAACCGCCTGCGGCTCGCGCCGGGGATGGCGGTCAACGTTTCTTTTTCCATCAACAACGATACCGCGGCCGCGCCAAAACAGGTATCGGTGCGGGTGGAGCCGTTCACCGGCGAGCGCACCGGTGCGCTGCTGCCGCCCGCCAGCCTCTCGGTTGCACCGGCAACCGCCACCATTGCGCCGATGGATTTCGAGAAATTCGTGCTGACGGGCAAGATTCCCGAAAGCTCCCCGCCCGACATCTATCACGGCAGCATCGCCGTCGCCGCCGAGGACGCGATGCGGATTCCCGTGGTGCTGGTGATCGAGCCGTGATGCACGATGTCATCGTGGTGGGCGCTGGCCCGGGCGGCAGTGCCGCGGCAAGCTTCCTCGCCCGTGCCGGGGCGGACGTGCTGCTGCTCGACAAGTCGGACTTCCCCCGCGACAAGGTTTGCGGTGACGGGCTTACCCCGCAGGCGCTCTATTGGTGCGACCGGCTCGGCTGCATCGACGAGGTGCTGGCGCAGACGCAAGGCGTCATCCACGACTGCGACTTGTTCGTGAACGGCCGGCGCGTGCTGACCGGCGGCTTCCCCGACGGCACCCTCTATCCCGACTTCGCCGTGCTGCTCGACCGCCGCCGGTTCGACCACACGCTGATGCGGAACGCACTTGCCAACGGCGCCCGCTTTCGCGCCGGCGTTACGGTGCGCGGGATCGAGCGCGACGCCCAGGGCGTGACCGTGCTCGCGCGCACCAAAGAGGGCCCGGCGAGCTTCCGTGCCCGGCTGGTGATCGGCGCCGACGGGGTGTCGTCTTCCGTCTCACGCGCGATCGGCAACACGCTGAAAGACGGCGTGATGGCGGTCTCGCTCCGCACCTATTACCGCGGCGTGAAGATCGAGGGCGCGCCGATCCGCGTCTATTTCGACCGTGACTATTTCCCTGGATACGGTTGGCTCTTCGTGGACGATGCCGGGTTCGCCAATATCGGCCTCGGCTATGCGTTCGACCGCAACTTCCCGCTCGCCGACCTCGCCGCCTGCTTCCGCCGGTATGTCGCGACTGAGCTCGCCGACGCGCTGCGCGGCGCGGAACGCTGCGGCGGCGTCTCGGGCGGCTCGGCCGCGTTCTACCGTCCGCGCACGATCGTGGACGACCGCGTGATGCTGGTGGGCGATGCCGCCAATCAGGCCGACCCGCTGAACGGCGGCGGCATCCACAAGGCGATGGAGGGGGCGTTTCTCGCATCCCTGGCCGCGGCGCAGGCGCTGGAGGCGGACGATCTCTCCCGCCAGGGACTCGCGAATTACGAGACGCTGCTCAGCCGTCACGTGGAGTGCGACTGGCAGACGGCGGAGATTTTCCTCGCCATAGCCAAGAATCCGAACTTGCGCGATTTTTGCCTATTCGTACTCGAACAGATCGGGCGCATGACCAGCGAGGATCCGCGCTTCGAGGCTTTCTGCGCGGGCGTGTTCAGCGGCGTGTTGTCGCAGAGCATCGCGCTCTCGCCGCGCGCGCTCTACCACGCCTTCCCACGCGGCCGCAGCACCTGGGCCGCCTTCCTCGCGGCCAACGGCGGACCGGCGGCGCCGCTCCGGCTGGCGCGCGGGGCGGCCGCCGGATTGCTCGCTGCGGGGCGCGGGGCGCTCGGCGATCCTCTGCCAAATATCGACTGGGGACTGGAAGTCGCGACCAAGGCGCTTCGGCTCGGCAGCCGCCATATCAGCGCCTGGTCCGGCTTGTGAACGAGCAGGAGGTCACTATGACAACCATCCTCGATCCCATCACCAAGGCGGTGAACGACACCGCCGCAACGCTGCTCGATCAGCAGGTGCCCGCGAAGCTGGCCGGCGCGGTCAACAGCCTCGTCAACGCCGGCTTCGACAGCGTGACGCAAGTGCTGACGGTGGTGCGTGATCTCACGGCGCCGTCGCCAACGCCCGGTCCCTGAGAGGAGGCGGGTATGGGCTGGATGGGCGGCTGGAACTGCTGCGCCCCATGCTGGACACCGGCGTGGGCGTGGGTGTTGGTGAACGAGATCGAGGCAGACAGCTCTAGCCCGAGCGCCGCCTCCTTCGTGGGGGAAAGCGGCGCCGGCGATGCCACGGTGGAGTATTTCATCGACCAGGGCGCGAGCAGCCCGGCGGTGACGGTGACGATCGTTGCGGGCGGCAGCACCACGACTTGGAACGCGAGCGCGCTCGGGGTGGGCTTCCACGCGCACCACTTCGGCGGCCTGCACAGGGGCACCAAAGTTACGCTGACGGCGACCAACGCGATGGCGCGGCTCCGCTGGTGCGAGCCGGTCTGCTGCTGAACGATCGGAGAGACCGAACATGCATCCAGGAATGGGGCTTCAACGCTACACCGGCACCGCGCCGCTGATGCCGTTCGCACCTTGGCGAGGCATGCAGCCAGGCCATTGCCGCCGCTGCGGCCAGCCGAGCGGTTCGTGTTGCTGTGGCTGCCGCGAGTGCCGCAAGGAAGCCAAGGAGCTCGTTGTAATGCCGGGGGCGCAGCAGCAGCCGGGGGAAGCCGGCTCGCCGCTCGGCAAGTCGCCGATCGCGCTCCGTAACATGATCAACATCGATGCCATCCGGGAACAGGATGCCGGGATCGGCACGTCGTTCATCGGGGGCGGCTGCTGCGTGACGCTTGCGGTCGAATATGCGGCGAGCGTGGCCACGGCCGAGTTCGCGGTGGTGGTCTTCGTAAAGGACAGCGAGGGCACGGTGCTCGCCTGGGCGCGTACCGAGCCGGCCGGGACGCCGTACCGCGTGCACGAGTGCATCATCACCACCAAGCCTGGCGCGACGTTGACGGTGGTGGTGCTCAACTGCATCGCGCGCGTGCGCTGGTGCGAAGTGTTCAGCTGCTGCTGAGAGGAACGAGCGATGAGCCAGTCCAATCCGCCGTCCGGCAATGCGCCCGAGCCGCCGCCCGAAGGCGGCGCCAACGCGGCACAGGAGGCGTTCGGCCGCTATAAGTCGCGGCTCGCCGCGGCGCCGATGGCAATGGGGATGATGCCGAGCTGGGGGATGCCGCCGTCAATGGGGATGGTGCCGGGCTTCCCGTTCGCACCGCCGGGCACGGAGCGGCCGCATCCGCTTGGTTCGCTGACGGAGCGGCTCGGCGCGACGCTGCGGCTCGGCATCGACCTGCTGAACGCAAGTCTCGCCAGCGGCGCCAGCGCCCTCGGCGGCGGTATGGCGATGCCGCACTGGGGCGGCCACGGCGGCGGGTGCGGATGCGGCGAGGATCGCTGCGGTTATGATTGCTGCGAGGTGATGGGCTGCGGCTGCTGCCGCCCCGGCGCGCACGGCTGCGGATGCGGGTGCGGCTGCTGCTGAGTCTCAGCGCCGCGCCAGCCCGGCGCCGAGCAGGCCGCCATCAACCGCGAGCACATGGCCGTTGACGTAGCTCGCGTCGTCGGAACAGAGGAACAGTGCCGCGCCCGCCACTTCGTCCGGCGTGCCGTAGCGGTTCAAAGGGACGATCCGCGTCCATGCGTCCCGGATAGCCGCGTCATGCACCGCCGCGACCATCGGGGTTTCGATGGGGCCGGGCGCGATCACGTTCACACGGATGCCGTATTGCGCCAGGTCGACCGCCATCACCTGACTCAGGATCACCACGCCGCCCTTGCTCGCGCCATAGGCGGTGCGGCCGACATTGCCGCGCATCCCGGACACGCTGGCGATGTTGACGATTGCACCGCCCTTGCCGCCGTCGCGCATCGCCCGTGCGCATTCCTGGCCTACCAGGAACGTGCCGCGCAGATTGACGGCGATGATGCGGTCGAACAGCTCGACCGGCGTGTCGAGGAAGGGAACATCGCGCGCGATCCCGGCGGCGTTGACCAGGCAGTCGATCCTTGCGTGCCGCGCCAGCACCGCAGCCACTAGTGCGCGCACGCTTTCTAGGTCGGAGACATCGACGTGCAGCGGCGCAAGCGGCCCGTCGCCCAGCGCGCGCGCCTCGGCGGAAATGTCGGCGGCGATCACCGCGGCCCCCTCGGCGGCGAAGCGCGCCGCGACCGCGGCGCCGATGCCCGAAAGTCCGCCGGTGACGATCGCCACCTTAGACGCGAGGCGCGCGCTCATCGGCCCAGGAACCCGGTGGAAAACCAGGGAACCGCGGCGACCAGCACGAGCCCTGTCAGCACCGCGCCGAGATAGGGCCAGATGCGGCGCAGCCCCGCGTCGGGATCGACGCGCCCGATCGCACAGGCAGCGTAGTAGCCAACGCCGAAGGGCGGGGCGAACAGGCCGATGCCCATCGCGAGCACCACCACGATCGCGTAATGCACCTCGTTCACGCCCATCTGGCGGGCGATCGGAAACAGGAGCGGTCCGAACAGAACCATCGCAGGAATGCCCTCCAGCACGCTGCCCAGGATGATGAACGCAATCACAGAAACCGCGAGGAATCCCCAGCCGCCGCCCGGCATTCCGGCCATCGCGGTGGCGAGGCTGCGGGAGAAGCCGGACTGGGTCAGCGCCCAGGCCATGCAAGTCGCGGTGCCGATGATGAACAGGATCGCCCCCGACAGCGTGGCCGTTTCGACGAGTGCCGGATAGACACGCCGCCAAGGCAGGCGGCGGTAGATCAGCAGCCCGGCCACGAAGGCATAGGCGATGCCGATGGTGGAGACCTCGGTAGCGGTGGCGATTCCGCGCACCACCGCGGCGCGGATCAGGAACGGCAGCACGAGCGCCGGGAGCGCGATCAGGAACAGGCGGCCGACGCGGCGCGCCGCCGGCCGGCCGACGCCCACGAGCGATTCACCGCGCGCGCGGAAGCGCGCGATTACGCCGAGCGCCAGCGCCAGCACGAGCGCCGGCATCAGCCCGCCGGTGAACAGCGCCGCGATGGAAACGCCCGTGACCGAGCCGATGGTGATCAGCACGATAGACGGCGGGATCGTCTCGCTCATCGCCCCCGATGCGGCGAGCAGCGAAATGAGCTCGCCCTCGTGCATCCCCCGCCGCCGCATCTCGGGAAACAGCACGGGCGCGACGGCGGCCATGTCGGCGGCCTTGGCGCCGGAGATGCCGGAGACGATGTACATCGCCCCGAGCAGCACATAGCAGAGCCCGCCGCGCACATGCCCGAGCAGCGCGGCGAGGAAGCCGACCATCGCCTCGGCCATGCCGGTCATCTCGATCAGCGTGCCGAGGAACACGAACAGCGGCACGGCGAGCAGGATGAGCCCGCTCATCCCCTCGTCCATGCGGCCCACCAGCACGCTCAGCGGCACATGGCTGGTGGTCGCCAGATAGGCAAGCGCGGCGAGCCCGAAGGCGAAGCCGATCGGCACGCCCGCCAGCACGCCGGCGCCGAGCAAAGCTACGAAATACACGACGAGGTTCCAGTTGCCGATCGCCTTCAGCGCCGGTGCGGCGAGCCAGAGCCCGAGGGCGAGCAGCGCCAGCAGCAGCGCCACCGCGATCAGGTCGCGCGGGCGCTGGTGCGACAGGCGCTGCGCCGCGCTCGCCAGCATCAGTGCACAGCCGATCGGCAAGGCGCCCGCGCGCACGATGTCGGACCAGCCGAGCGCCGGGGTTTGAATGAAGGACTGATCCTCGGCGTAGGAAATCGCATGCGGCAGCAAGAGCGCGAGGAACAGCGCGGCCGCACCGATTGCGAGGCTTTGCGCCATGCCTTGCCAGCGCAGCGGCAGCCGCGCGGCGAGCGTGGAAAGGCGCATATGCGCGCCGCGCTGCAAGGCGAGCACGGCACCCAGCATGGCGAGCCAGAGGAACAGGATGCCGGCGAGTTCGTCGGACCAGACTAGCGGCGCATCCAGCACGAAGCGCGCGATCACGCCGGCGAGCAGGATGGCGATCTCGATCACCAGCAGGCAGGCGGCGGGGATTTCCACCGCATGGCGGAGCAGGCGCTCGGCGGCGGCGGGGAACGACTTACGCACGGCCCAGGGAGTGCCCCCTGCCCTTCCGGGAGGGGGTTAGGGGGAGGGGGCCGCGCAAATCGCCGTTGCCAGCGGGCGCGACGCCGCTGCGGGCCGTCACGCCTCCCGCTGTCCCTCTCCCGCAACGGGAGGGGGAACTCATCAGCCGCTGCTCCACTTGGTCAATCACGAAAGCTGGCCGACCACACCCTCCAGCGTCTGCCAAGCCTGCTCGCCGTATTTGCCGCGCCATTCCTTGTAGAACCCCGCCTTGATCAGCGTGGCGCGGAACGGTTCGGGATCGACCGGGTTGAACGCGAGCCCGTCCTGCGTGAGCCTGCCCTGCAATTCGCCGTTTAGCTTCGCCACATCGGCGCGCTCCAGCAGCGCCGCCTGGTTGATCTCCTTCATCACCACCTGCTGCGCGTCCGGCGGCAGCGCCTCGAAGGCGCGGCGGTTCGCTAGGAACCAGAACCCGTCCCACATATGGTTAGTCAGCGAGCAGTATTTCTGCACCTCATAGAGCTTCGCCGTCTCGATGATGGCGAGCGGGTTCTCCTGCCCGTCCACCACATGCGTTTGCAGCGCCGAATAGACCTCGTTGAAGTTGATGCTGGCGGGCGAGGCGCCGAGCGCGCTGAACATGCTGGTCCAAAGCGGGCTCACCGGCACGCGCAGCTTCATGCCGTGGAAATCCTCGGGCACACGGATCGGCTTGGTGGAGGTGGTGGTCTGGCGGAAGCCGTTGTCCCAGATGCGCTCGAACGCAACGAGGCCGCGCTTGTCGATCTCGCCCCGCACCAGCTTGCCGACCGGGCCGTCCATCGCGGCCCATACCTGGTCGTAATTTTTGAAGGCAAAGCCGATGCCGTTGATCGAGGCGATCGGAACATAGGTGGAGAGAATGAGCCCGGACAGGGTGAAGAACTCGATCGCCCCGGTGCGGAGCTGGCTTAGCATGTCGGTGTCGGACCCGAGCTGGCTATTGGGGAAAATCTGGATCTCCACCCGTCCGCCGGTTTGCTCCTTGATCGCCTGTACGGCCTCCGCCATGCGCTTGTTGAGCGGGTGCGACAGCGCCAGGTTGTCGGCATATTTGTAGGTGAATTCGGCGGCGTTGGCCGGGCGCGTGCGGATCGCGAACAGCGGCAGGGCGGCGGCCGCGGCGGCGAACCGCCGGCGGGTGAAGGCGGGCATTCGGCGTTTCCTCTCTGAACGGAGCGGTGTGGCTGGTCCCGGAGCACCGGGATGCCACGGATAGTGGCCGGAACCGCCGTGATCGGGCAAGAATGGGGCTAGCCGGGTCCGAGGAGCCGCCGCCGCCCATGCCGCGACTTGTCCGTCTCCGCCGCGCCGCAAGGGCATGGCAATGGCGCCTGATCCACTTGGCCGCGCGGCCCCGGCTGCAAGCACGCGAAGCGAACGAGTGGCTGGAGCAGATCGCGCGCTCGAACTACAGCATAGCCGGGGATTTGTGCGCGCTGGTGAGCGCGCCCGGGTCCGAGGGGCGCCGTCTCAACCTGCCGAGCTATCGCGAGCGCCTCGGCCGGCTACGGCGCGACATCCTCGCCCTGGAGAGCGACATCAAGGCGGCGGCGCGGCGCAACGCGGCGCGGCAAGCTGCCATGGTGCCCAGGGGGGAAGCCGGACTGAAGCTCAATCTCGGATCGGGATTCGAGACCATCGATGGATGGGTGTCGCTGGACGCGAAGTTCGGCGACGTGATCATGAATCTGCTGCGGCCGCTGCCCTTCCGCGAAGCAAGCGTCGATTTTGTGTTCATGTCGCATGTCCTCGAACATTTCCATTATCCGTACGAGGCCTTCACCGTGCTCTCGCACATCCGCCGGGTCCTGAAGCCCGGCGGCGCCTTGCGGATCGTGGTCCCCGACATAAGGCAATGTCTTCTGGCCTACGCGGCCGGAGACAGAGAGTTTTTGATGCGGCGCGACCAGGCGCTGTTCGGCGAAGCACGGGAACGCACCCTTCTCGAGTACTTCCTCAATTACGCCGGCGCCGCGAAGGGCCCCGACGGGCTCATGTCCACGCACAAGTTCGGCTACGACGCCGACACGCTCGCGAAACTGGTCGGGCTTTGCGGTTTCGATCCGGTTCCGAGCACGTTCATGGGCTCGGCCTTCCCGCAGCTCCGGATCGACTGCTTCAGCCACTCGGCCCGTGCCGAGGTGGCGGGCCGCCACCTCTCGCTTTTCATGGATGCCGTGGTGCCCGCCTGACCCGTGGGACGTCAGGTGCGCGCGATCAGCATCAGCGCCGGCAGGGTCGTCTGCGCGAGGCGGCGCGCCACAGGCACATGCGCTTCGGTGTACCATCCCGCCTGGTGTAGGAGGTTGACGGTGCCGAGCGTCTCGCCGCGCCAGCGCACCGGCACATTCAGCACGCTCTCGCAGCCGAGCGAGGCGATCAGCTCGTGATCGTAAAACACGGCGCGGATGTCCTCTCGCGTGCGGCCGATATAGGGCTCGCCGCGGCCGATCACCTGGCGCATCCAGGGCGCGTCGGTGACAGGCTTGCGCCCGCCCACCGGGTATTCCGCCGGCTTGTTCGTGTAGTAGCGCTCCGATTCGCGCAGGCGCGGATGATGCACGAGCACGGTGAACAGGATGTGGCCGATCGCCGCGCCCATCGCGCGGTCGAGCGCGCGGAAGGTCGCCGCCGGCTGATCGGCCGCCTCATGCGCCGCGCAGAGCAGGTCGAGTTCGTTCCCCATCCGATGCCTCCAGGCTGAAGATGCGCCTCTGCTCCGGCAGCAAGCCTTGCGGGCGCAGGCGCAGCACGACAATGAGCGCGAGCCCGATCACCGCCTCGCGCAAACTCGCCACTTGCACCGGCGCGAGCGCCGGCACAATTGCGCCGAGGAAGCGCGTGCCCTCGGTCAGAAGCTCGAGCAAAAGCGCGCCCGCGACCGCGCCTGCCATCCGGCCCGTACCGCCCATCGTCAGCGCCAGGACGACGTTCAGCGTCAGCAGCACGTCCAGCGTGTCGGGCGCGATGTAGCCGTTGAAATGCGCGTAGACGCTGCCGGCGAGGCCGGAGATCCCGGCGCCGATCGCGAACGCGCGCAGCTTGAAGGCGAGCACGTGCTTGCCGGCGACCGCGGCCACCATCTCGTCCTCGCGGATGGCGCGCAGCACGCGCCCGAAGGGACTAGCGGCAAGGCGTGACAGCGCGAGCAGCGCGGCGCCGACCAGCGCCCAGCAGATCGCCACGCACAGCAGGTCGAAGGCGGCGGGGGTCAGCGCGCCGCGCAGCGGGCCGGGCACGCCGCTGATGCCGTCGGTGCCGCCTGTCAGCCAAATCTCGTTGGCGGCGACGAGCTGCATCACCTGCGCGAAGCCGAGCGTGACCAGTGCGAGATAATCGCCCCGCAGCCGCGCGGTGATCGCCGCCAGCACGGCGCCGGCAAGGGCGGCAATCAGTATGGCGGCGAGTGCCGCAGGCGCCATCGGCCAGCCGAGCCGTACTGTCAGCAGCGCCGAGGCGTAAGCGCCGACGGCGAAGAAACCCGCGAGCCCGAGATTGATCATCCCGCCCAAGCCCCAGACGATGTTGAGGCCGAGCGCGAGCAGCGCGTTGATGCCGGCGAACACCAGCAGCGAGGCGAGATAGGCGGTCATGCCGCGCGCTGCCCGAGCAGCCCGGCGGGACGGAACGAGAGCACGAGCAGGATGGCGGCGAATCCCACCGCGCCGCGGTAGGCGGCCGGAAGCACCATGAGGGATGCCTCTTCCCCGATGCCGATCAGGAACGCGCCCGCCACCGCGCCCGGAATGCTGCCCAGACCGCCCACCACGGCGGCGGCGAAGATCGACAGCAACACGCGAAATCCCGTCAGCGGATCGACCTGCGATTCGAGCCCGACCAGCATCCCACCGAAACCGGCAAGCCCGAGCCCGGTGAAGCTCGCCACCTGCGCCACACGCCGCGCCTCGATCCCCTTGAGCGCGGCGAGCGCCGGATCGTCAGCCACCGCGCGCATCATCTTGCCGACGCGGGTGAAGGTGAGGAAGCCGAACAGCAGCGCGGTCGCGAACAGGGCCGCTAGCGCGTCGAACACCTGCTGCGGTCCGACATGCAGGCCGATCGCATGCCAGTCGCGATAGACCGGCACGTCGTAGCCGCGCGCGTCGTTGCCGAAGGCGAAGCGCAGCGCGTTCTCCAGCACGATCGCGAGCGCGACCGAGCCGATCGCGACCGTCAGCGGCCCCGCCGCGCGCAGCGGGCGCAGCGCCGCTTCGTCGCACACCACGCCGACCGCGCCCGCGACGAGGAAGGCGATCAGCAACGAGGGCCAGACGGGCCAGCCGAGCAAGGTGTTGGCAAACAGCCCGGCGAAGGCGCCGACGCTGGCGATGCTACCGACGGCGAAATTGGCGAATCGGAGCACCGCGTAGACGGTGTTGAAGCCGATCGCCGGCACGGCGAGCACCGCGCCCGCCATCGCCCCGTTGACGACGAGCTGAAGCACAAGCTCAGGAGAGCGAGAGCATCTTCACCTGCCCGCCGGCAACCGTGTCGAAGCGGAACTTGCAGGTGGTGATGTCGCCGATCGGCGTGAAACGGCAGGGGCCCGACGCGCCGGAGTAGTTGATGCTCTTGCCCTCCTTCATGAGCTTGAGCCCGGTGTGCGCGTCGTAGACGAGCAGCCCGCCATCCGCGCTAATGCGCCGCACATTGTCGTGGATCGCGGGCCCCGTGGCCGCGCCCGCCTTGCCGACCGCGAGCGCGATCAGGTTCACATGGTCATAGACCTGGCACGAATAAGGATCGGGGTCCGTCGTCCCGAGGATTTTCTGCACGGCGGCATAGGCGGGGCTGCCGAGATCGGGCGAGGGGGAGAAGAACCAAAGCCCGTCGGTGACGGCGGGCGGCAGGCTGGAAATCACCTTCGGCGTCGCCGCGTAGCCATAGGTCATGCGGTGCCCGTCATAGCCGGCCTGGTAAATCTCGCGCAGCAATACGGTGAGGTCGGGCGCGTAGGCACCGAGAAAGAGCGCGTCGGGCTTCGAAGCCATCGCGCGGTCGATTTCCGAGCGGAAGCTCGTCTGGTGCGGGTCATAGACGATTTGTCCGATCGCCTCGGCGCCGCCCTGCTTCAGCGCACCGGCCATCGTGTTGTACGCGTCCACAGCGAACGGCGTCTGCGCCGACAGCGCGAACACGCGCTTGATATTTTGGTCGAGCAGAAACTGCCCGACGCGCGTCATCTGCAATTCGGTGTTCGGCTGGGTGCGGATGATGTAGCCCTTGTGCGGCAGCTTGGTGATGGAATCGGCGCCCGAGACGGTGAACAGCATCACCTGCGCCTCCCAGCAGAGCGGCGCGGCGGCGGTGGTGTCGGCGCTCGCCCAGGTGCCGGCGATGGCGGCGACGCGATCCACGTCGATCAGCTTGTGCGCGCCGGCCACCGTCGCGTCCGGATTGGTTTGCGTGTCGGCGACGGTCAGCGCGATGGCGCGGCCGTCGATGCCGCCCCCATCGTTGATCTGCCGCACCGTCGCCTGGATCACCTTCACCATCGACGGGCCGTACTGGCCGCCCGCGCCGGTCAGCGGACAAAGCGCGCCGATCCGAAGCGGCTCCTCGGCGGCGCGGACGCGGCTGACGAACGGAAATGCGAGCCCAGCCGCCAAGGCGGCGCGGCGCGTGAGTGCCATCGAGAAAACCTCCCGTTTTGCCGAGATTACACCGGCTCAGCCGCCGAGGAACAGGCGGCGGATGTCGGGGTCGTGGGCCATCGCGCGTGCGGGGCCTGCATGTGCCGTGCGCCCGTCCACCAGCACCACGCCGCGGTCGGCGATCAGCAGCGCCTCGCGCGCGTTCTGCTCCACCATGACGATCGAGGTGCCGGTGTGGTGGATTTCAACGATGGCGTCGAACAGCGATTCGGCGGCGACCGGCGACAGGCCGGCCGAGGGTTCGTCGAGCAAAAGGAGGCGCGGGGACACCATCAGCGCCATCGCCATCGCCAGTACCTGCCGTTGCCCGCCCGACAGCGTGCGCGCCGGCGCGCGGCGCTTCTCGGCGAGGACGGGAAAGCGCGCCGACAGCGCCGCGACGCGCTCCTTGATGTGACGCGGTTCGATCAGCCCGCCCATCTCCAAATTGTCGCGCACGCTCATCGAGGGAAAGACATTCGCCTCCTGCGGCACGAAGGCGATACCGCGCCGCGCGCGCTCGCCGGGCGGAAGCTGATGGATCGGCGCGCCGTCGAGCAGGATGGTTCCCGTCGTCAGCCTCAGGAGCCCGGCGATCGCCTTCAAGAGCGTCGATTTGCCCGCTCCGTTCGGGCCGATCACCGCCACCATCTCGCCCGGCGCGACGGAGAGTTCGGCACCTTTCAGGATGTGGTCGGCGGCGCCGTAGCCGCACACGACGCTCTCGCAGCGCAGGATCATCGCGCGCGCCGGCCCATATAGGCTTCCTGCACGCGCGCATCGTCAGCGACCGCGGCGAAGGTTCCCTCGGTCAGCACCGCACCCTCCGCCATCACGATCACCGGGTCACAGAGCCGCGCGACGATATCCATATGATGCTCGATCACCAGGAACGTCATCCCTTCGCCGCGCAGGGCGCGCAGGTGCGCGGCGATCTGTTCGGCAAGTGTCGGGTTCACGCCCGCCACCGGCTCGTCGAGCATGATCATGCGCGGGCGCGCCATCAGCGCGCGGCCGATCTCCAGCAGCTTCTTCTGGCCTCCCGAGAGCGCGTCGGCCGGATCGTTGCCGAGCGCAAGCAGGCCGAGCCGGCGCGCGACTTCGATCGCCTGATCGAGTGCCGCTTCCTCCCGCGCGCGCCCGAGCCCGAGCAGCGCCGCGCCGACCTGCTCACCCGGCGGGCTCGGCGCATAGAGCAGCAGGTTCTCCAGCACCGAGAGGCGCGGGATGCCGCGCGCGATCTGAAAGCTCCGCACAAGGCCCGCGCGCGTGATGCGGTCGGGGCGCCAGCCGGTGATGTCCCGCCCGGCGAAGCGCACCGTGCCGGCATCGGCGCGCAGCACGCCGCTGACGCATTGAAAGAGCGTCGTCTTGCCGGCGCCGTTGGGGCCGATCAGCGCGGTGATGGTGCCCGCGCGCACATCCAGATCGACCCCGGCAAGCGCCGCCACGCCGCCGAACCGGCGGCGCAGGCCGCGGACTTCGAGCAAGGCGGGCGCGGGCTGTTCCACCGGCGCCGATTGGCGCGCGGTGGCTGTGCCCGTCAATATGCGCCCATGGGGAGGCCGCTGCTCGTCGTCGATGGCGATTTCTTCGCGCACCGCGCCCATCACGCGCTGCCGAAGACGATCCGCCGTGCCGATGGCGGCGGCGGGGGCGCGATCGTGGGCTTCGCCAACCTGCTCGTGCGGCTGCACAGAGAGGAAAATCCGCGCGCGGTGTTCGTCGGCTGGGACACGCTCAGCGTGCCGAACCAGCGCCAGCTGTTGTTCCCCGATTACCAGTCGGGCCGGGAGATGGCACCCGAACTGTTGGACCAACTGGAGATCCTGCCCTCCTTCGTCGCCCGCTGCGGGTTCGCGTACGGCAAGCAAGCCGGGTTCGAGGCCGACGATTTTCTCGCCGCCGCCGTGGCGGCGGAGGAGCGGCGCGGCGGCACGGTGCTGGTGGCGAGCGGGGACCGCGATTCGTTTCAGCTTGCCTCGGCGCGCACGACGATTCTGTTTCCGGTGAGGGCGGGCGAGGTGGCGCGCATCGGTCCCGCCGAGGTGCGGGCGCGCTACGGCGTCGCTCCCGGGCAAGTGCCGGATTTCATCGCGCTGCGCGGCGATCCGTCCGACCGACTGCCAGGCGCGCGCGGCGTCGGGCCGAAAGGTGCGGCCGACCTGCTGCGGCGCTACGGCACGCTGGAAGCGGCCCTCGTCGACGGCCGCTTCGCCGCGCAGGCCGAGGCGCTGCGCCTGTTTCGCCGCATCGCGACGATGGACGCCGCCGCGCCCGTTCCCGATTTGCCGGACCAGACGCCGCGCTGGCGCGACGCGGCGGCGCTGGCGCGGGACTGGGGCTTGGGACGGCTGGCGGAGCGGCTGGAGCCGATTGCGGGGTAGGCCGCTCAGCCCGCCGCGCCAAAGGAAACCGGCAATCCGCCGGCAAGCGGCGTGACCTCGGCCTCGGCCGCGTCGCGCAGGATGAGCACGAGGAATGACTCGTTGCTGTTCCATGAAGCAAACGGGCGCGGCGCGCTGAACATGGTGCCGACGCTTTGAATCAGCAACGGCGCCGGCGCGCCTTGCACGCGAACAACGCCTTTCACCCGCAGCAGCCGCTCGCCGCAGAAGCCGGCGAGGTCGTCGAGAAAGGTGGCGAGCGCCTCGTAGGGAACCGGCGCGACGAAGCGCGCGAGCAGGGGCGTGATGCGCGGATGCGCCCCTTCCGGCAGGTCCGCGACGAAGCGCGGCGCGGCGGCGTGCAGCGTGAAGGCGGCGCGGGCGGCGGCGGCGCGTTGCGGTTCGTCGATCAGCGCCGCGAGCGGGCCGACGCCGCGCGCCTCTTTCCGCGCGCGCTCCAGGCAAACCGCGTCCACCAGATCGCGCTTGGTCAGCACGATCGCCTGCGCGCCGGCCCATTGCGCGGCGGCTTCCTCGAAGTCGCCCACGGCAAGGCCGCGGGCGCAGTCGAACGTCGCCACCACGCCGACGCGCAGATCGAGCGCGGGCAATGAGGCGAGCGAGCGTAGGATCGGCGCCGGTTTCGACACGCCGCTGGTTTCCAGCACGATCCGGCGGGCGGGTGGCAGGTTGGCGCGGGCGCGCGCGGCGATCAGGCGGGCGACGCTGCGCTCCAGATCGCCGCCCAGCGAGCAGCACACGCAGCCATTGCCGAGCAGCAGCACCGGCACGTCGCCGCCTTCCGCAAGGATCGCGCCGTCGAGGCCGATCGCGCCGACTTCGTTGACGATGACCGCCGTATCGACGGCTTCCGGCAGCGCAAGGAAGTCGCGCAGCAGCGTTGTCTTGCCGCTGCCGAGGAAGCCGGTGAGGACAAGGAAGTCGGTGGTCATATTATCCCCGGCAACAAAATTTTTGCCTCCTCAACGCGGTGATCGCGAACGCCGCGAGAGCGGCGCGACGCTCGTCCGCCGCCGACCAGCCTGACGGCGTGCGCGATCGCCTCAGGCCCAAGCCGCCCGCGGCGGCGGCCCTGCGGGTCGGGCTTGAGGCGATCTGCGCGCGCCGTCGCGGCCGAAACGGCAGTCGGGACGAAGAGGCCGTCGCCGTCGAACCAAGAGGTGGCTTAGGCCCTCCCAACATGCAAAATCCAGGGGCGCCGCGCCGTGCGGTGGCCCTGGATTGCTTCGGCCCGCTTGCGCGGGCCTCGCCATGACGGGCGAGCAGCTCAGGGAGGGGTCCGTGGCGATCAGTGCGGACGCCCTTCCGGGCGCGCGGCTGGCGCCTCGGCGTAGCTTTTCGTCACGAGCGCGCGCACATCCGCAAGCAGCTCCTCCACATCGTAGATCACGCCGCCCTTGATCGTGTGGCGCAGGGCGCGGTGCCACTCGACCTTGCGCGTCTCGTCGTTGAGCCGCATCGCGCCGGTGCCGTAGAGCAGTTTGAAATCCGTCAACGGGTTCTCATCCAGCACCAGCAGGTCGGCCTTCTTGCCCACCTCCACGCTGCCGATCTCGTCCTGCAGCCCGATCAGCTCCGCGCCCTGCGAGGTCGCGGCGCGGATCACCTCCAGCGGATGGAAGCCTGCTTCCTGCATCAGCTCCAGCTCGCGCACATAGCCGAACCCAAAAAGCTGGAAAATGAATCCCGAATCGCTACCGGTGCACACGCGCCCGCCGCGGTTCTTATAGTCGTTGATGAACTGCATCCAGAGTCGGTAGTTTTCCTTCCACTCGACCTCGTTGGCGGTGGACCAGCGGAACCAGTACGAGCCGTGCGCGCCACGCCCCGGCTGGAAGAAGTCCCACATCGACTTCCAGGCATAGTCGTGATGCCAGTCCGCCTGGCGCGCGCGCATCAGGTCGCGGTTGGCATCGTAGATCGAGAAGGTAGGCACGAAGGTGAAGCCGAGTGCGAGATAGCGGTCGAGCACCGCGTTCCATTTCGCGCTGCCGGGCGGCGCCGCCTGACGGAAGCTCTGGCCGGCGTAGGCGAAGCGGAAATACTCGTCGCCGTAGTCGTAATCGGCCGGATAGTTCTGCACCACCCGGTCCTCGAATAGCGATTCCGGCAGTCCGTAATAATGCTCGGCGCTGGTTAGGCCCCATTCGGCGGAGGTGAGCGCGTTCATCCGCGAGACCGCCATCTGCGCGTGATGGCAGCCCGAGCGCAGGCCGAGCGCGCGGCACTCCTCCAGCGCCGCGCGCATCAGCGCGGGCGGGGCGCCGAAGAACTTCACCCCGTCGGCGCCGCGCGCCTTGATGCGTCGCAGCCACTCGCGCACCTCGTCCGGCGTGTGCAGCGTCTTCAGCATGTCGTTCACGAGCGGGATATAGGCGTAGGCGAGCAGCCGCGGGGCGGCGATCTCGTTCGCCTCCGACGCGGCGCGCTGCTGGAGCATCCAGCCCAATCCATTGAACGAGCCCATCTCGCGCACCGTCGTCACGCCGTGCGCGAGCCAAAGTTTATAGACGTAATCGACCGGTGGCACCCAGCCGTGCACCCAGTGGTAGGGAACTCCGGCATGGGCATGGCAGTCGATGAAGCCCGGCGTGACGAAGCGACCGTGGCAGTCGATCTCGTGCTCGCCCCGTGGGGGCCGCCGCTCTTCGTTGATCGGCGCCTTCGGCACGCCAACCTTCCGCATCTCCGCGATGCGCCCCTTTTCCACCACGATGTCGATCGGGCCGATCGGCGGCGCGCCGGTGCCGTCGATCACCGTGGCGCCGCGCAGCACGAGCCGCGCGAACGGTCCGATGCCGCGGTCGCGCTTGCCCGCAGGCTGGAGCGGCGGCATTCCCTGCTTGGCGCGTAGCGCCGTCAGTTCCTCGCCCGCATCCGGCTTGTCCGTCATATGCCGTCTCCCGCGCGGAGCGGCAGGTCGATGCACGAGGCGTGCGCGCCGCCGCTATGGATGGTGAAGATCGGCGGGCGCCCGTGCGGCACCTGCCCGTAATGGTCGCAGTCGCCGCCGCCGATGGCGAGTCGGATGCGGCTGCCTTTGGCGAACCGCCAGGCGGTCGGCAGCAGCGCGAAGACGAGTTCAGCGGGGACGCCGGGGACGAGCATCGCGGCATCGGCGCGATGGAAGGAGCGGAACGGCCAGCATGCGCGGTAATTGGCCGGCGGTTCGCTGAGCTTCCGATGCAGCGCGCGCAGCACGCCTTCGGTCACATAGCGCAGCGTGCCGTCCGCCTCTTCCTCGGTGAGATAGACGTGCACGGCGGCATCCGCCTCGGTCGCGGAAAGCCAGAGCGTGACCACGGCGTGTCCCGCCAGTTCGGCCGCTTGCGGCAACGGTTCGGACCGCCAATGCGGCAGCGCGGTCTCGGTGCGTCCCCAGTCGGGGTAGTAGGCCCGTGTATCGAACCCGGCGAGCCGTTCGTAGCGCGTCGTCTCGCCGGTGCCGAAGCCGAAATCGACCGCGTGGCGCGTCTCGCTCGCGCGAGGGGCGGCGGCGCGGAGGCTGGCATCGGAATCGAGATAGAGCCGCGTCGTCTCGCGCACCGGCGGCCACGAAGGCGCAGCGCGCCATTGCTCGGCGTGGCAGGCGAAGTAGTGGACCCGCGCTTCGTCGCGCAGGCCGGTGTGGCGCTCCATCAGATATTCGTCGAAGAAGCGCAGGATCGCGCCGTCCAGCGCGAATGCGGGCGATTCCTCGCCCCGCCAGGGCGAGACATTGATGCGCGCGCCGTGATCCCACGGTCCGAGCAGGAGATGGTGGTCGGGGTTTGGCAGCGTGAGATAGCGCGCGATGGCGCCGTTCATGTAGCCCGCGCCATCCATCCAGCCGGAGACGGAGAACACCGCCACGTCCTCCGGGATTCTGTCGGCGTAAGTGCAGGGGCTGAACGCGGCGGGGGTGAAGCCCGGATCGTACGGCAGCGCGTCGTCGCGATAGCGGAACTCGGCGAGGAGCTCCGGCATCCGGAAATTGCCGCGATGCGCGCGCACCGCTTCGTCGCGCAAGCTGCCGTCCGCGTCCTCGTCCACCGGCTTCGGCCCGGCGAGGTTCGGATCCTTGAAGTAAGCGAACTGCTCCAACAAGTCGCGGCGGTCGTGATCGAGCGCCATCATCAGCGCGTCGTAATTCACCGCCAGCCGATTGAGCTTCAGGCCGCCGGGAAAGTAATGATCGGAATAGGTGTCCCACACGGCGAACAGGGGTGCGACCGCGCGTACCGCTTTGTGCCCGGTGCTGGCGAGGAAATCGCTCGCCGCGCCGCCATAGGAGATGCCGACGCCGCCGATCCGGCCGTCGCACCAGGGCTGGGCGACGATCCAGTCGGCGAGCTCTCGGTAGTCGTCGCGCTCGCGCGGCGAGCGGAAACTGTCGCGCGTGCCGAAGCTCGCTCCGGTGCCGCGCACATCGGCCGCGACCATCGCATAGCCGCGCGGGACGAACAGGTCGCGGTAGCGCGCGACCATCGGCGCGTCCTCGGTGCCGGCGGGCGCGCCGGCGCGCAGCGCGAAGCGGCGGTAGTAGGGTGTGGGCACGAACATCGCCGGCACCCTGCCGCGCGCGCCCGGCGGGAGGTACACATCGACCGCGAGCCGGCAGCCGTCGCGCATCGTCACATAGTGCGAGCGCGGCGTGCCGGCTGGCCCGGCCGGCGGGCGCGTGGCGAGATAGGCCGAGGGCGGCGTGCGCCACGCGCTGCTGTCGCGATCGCTGTCGGACATCGTTTTCCTTTCTATGCGGGCCGGTAGCGGCGCGGCACGGCGACGTTGGCGAGCGCCGTGAGACCGAGCGTGGTGCCCATCAGGACAAACGCCAGCACGCCGGCGAACGGCCAGTTGTTGTTGTTGGAGAACTCCCAGTACAGCAGCGGCCCCATCATCTGAAAGCGCGGGCCGCCGAGCAGCAGCGGCGTGGCGAAGGCATTCATGCTGAGGATGAAACAGAGCGCGCCGGCGATCAGCACGCCAGGCATCGCGAGCGGCATGATGACGCGCCGGAAGCGCGCGCCGGGTGCAGCGCCCATGCTGGCGGCGGCTTCCTCTAGTCTGGGGTCGATGCCCTCGAACACGCTTTGCAAGGTCAGGATGGTGAAGGGCAGGTTGATCGAGATGATGCCGAGGATGACCGCGGTTTCGGTGTACATCAGGTCGAGACCCTGTACGCCGAGGATTGCGCGGCTCGCGATGTCGATCATGCCGCCGCGGGAGAACAGGATCATCCACCCGGCGGTGCGCGTGACTGAGCCGATGAAGAGCGGCAGGATCAGCGCCACGACGAAGGCCGATTTCCACCGGCTTTGCGTGCGCGCCAGCCGCCACGCCATCGGCACGCCGATCAGGAGGCAGGCGGCGGTGACGATCGCGGTGACGCGCACGGTAGTGACGAGAACGCCGAGATAATAGGGATCAGAGAAGAAGCGCGTATAGTTTTGCAGCGTGAGCGCCGCGATCATCAGCTCGGTCGGGTCGAATTTGTTGAGGCTGTAGCGGGCGAGCAAGGCGAGCGGCGCCAGCAGCATCAGCACGGCGAGGACTGTCGCCGGGGCGAGCAGGGTGGTGGCGGCGAGCCGGTCTCGGCCTGCTTCGTTCATTCCGCCACCTCATCCCGCCCCGGAGTTGATCCGCGGCTCTCCGTCCCCGGGGGCGGAGAGGGGCCGCGTGAGGTGGCGGGCTGCACGCTTACTTCCGCAGAATGTTTTTCAGCCACCAATCGTTCAGCTCCGGCGTCAGCGCAGCCACCTTGGCGTAGTCCGACTGCACGAGCTTGGCGTTCTCCGGCAGCGCGAGCTGCTGCGCAGTCTTGCCCGTCAGATCCGCATCGTTCACCGTCGGGATATAGCCCATATGCGCGGCGAAGCCCTGCTGCGCCGACGGTTCCAGGAGCGCGTTCATGTATTTGTACGCCGCTTGCTTGTCGGGCGCGTTCTTCGGCATCACCATGCCGGAGATGTAGATGATCGCGCCCTCCTCGGGCACCAAACCGGCCACCGGGAAATCGGCATTCTGCCACATTACGGTGCGCGCGAGCCAAACCACGCCGACCTCGATCTCTCCCGACTTGAAGGCGGGCGCCATGTCGTCAGTTTCGGCATAGACGCGCAGGCCGTTCGCATTGAGCTTCAGCAGGTATTCCTTGGCCTTGTCGAAATCGTCCGGGTTGCCACCCACAGCGAGCGCCGCGCCCTGCATAATCCAGGTGCCGGCGGTTGCCAGCATCCCGACCTTGCCCTTCCACTTGGGATCGAGCAGGTCGGTCCAGCTTTTCGGCGGCGTCTGCACGGTCTTTGGATTGTACGCGATCCCCTGCACGCTGTAGATGTGCGGCACGAACTGATCAGGCATGAACGCGCCATTGTGCAGCACGGGAATGACGTGCTTGAGGTTCGGCACCTTGGTCTCGTCGAGCGTTTCCAGAAGACCCGCCGCCGCCATCCGGTAACCGTTCGGCGCGCCGACGCAGGCGATGTCGAGCGTGCCGCGCGGCAGCGCCTTCTGCGCGAACACCTGCGCGACGCGCGGGGTTTCGTCGGCAACCGTCTGCACCACCTCGACGCCCTGCTTCTTCAGGATCGGATCGTCGATGTTCTCGCGCAGGAGCCGCGCATAGTCGCCACCCCAGGTGCCGACAACGCAGCGCTCGTCCGCCCACGCGGCGCGGCCGAGCAGCGCCGGCGCGGCGAGCGCGGCGGCGCCGCCCAGCACGGTGCGCCGCGACAGGTGCACCGAAACGCCGTTCATCTTGCCCATGTTTGCTGTCCCCCTGTCATCGCCGGCTCCGCTTCGGCGAGCTGCGCCGCCGGCCGGTCGTCCGCATCGAATACACGTTCCGCCGCAGCACTCCAGATCAGGCTGACGCGCGCGCCGGCCTCGTGGCGCTCGCCGGCGCCGCGCACGATCAGGTCGGTGCCGTCCTCGAGCCGCACCACGTGCTCCAGCACCGCACCGAGATAGGTGCACAGTCGCACCACCCCGCCGGCGCTCCCACCCTTGGCGGCCAGCCGGATGCTCTCGGGGCGCACCGCGAGACACGCCGCGCCCGCACCCGCATAGCGCGCGGCGAGTGCCACGCGCGCGCCGCCCTCCGTCACCAGCGTGCCCGCGTCGGCCAGACGCCCGCGTATGAGGTTGCTCTGGCCGATGAAGCTCGCCACGAAGGGCGTGGCGGGCCGCTCGTAAACCTCCTCTTGGCTGCCGACCTGCTCCACTACGCCGTCGCGCATGATGACGAGTCGGTCGGCCATCGCCATCGCCTCGCTCTGGTCGTGGGTGACGACGATCGAGGTGATGCCGCCCTCACGCTGCAGGATGCGGATCTCACGCGCCATCTCCTGGCGCAGCGCCGCGTCGAGATTGGACAGCGGCTCGTCGAGCAGCAGCAATCTGGGACGGATCGCGAGCGCGCGGGCGAGTGCGACGCGCTGCTGCTGACCGCCGGAAAGCTGGCGCGGCAGGCGGTCGGCGAAACGGTCGAGCTTCACCAGCCGTAGCATCTCGGCCACGCGCTCGTCTGCCGCCGCGCGCGGCACGCGGCGCATCTCCAGGCCGAAGCGGACATTGCGCGCCACGCTGAGATGAGGAAACAGCGCATAGCTCTGGAACACGATGCCGATATCGCGCCGGTGCGGCGGCAGGGCGGCGATGCTCGCACCGTCGAGCAGAATGTCGCCCGAGGAGGCGGAGAGGAACCCGGCGAGCATCCGCAAGGTGGTGGTCTTGCCGCAGCCCGACGGGCCGAGCAGCACGATCATCTCACCCGGTGCGACATCGAGATCGACGCCGCGCACGGCGTAATGCGTGCCGAACTGGCGCGAGAGCGCGCGCAACTGAAGCGCGGCGGCGCTCATCGCACCACCTGTCCGAGCCGCACGAAGCGGTCGAGCACCAGCAGCAGGAGTGCGATCAGCACCATCTGTGCCACCGCAACCGCCGCGACCAGCGGATCAATATGGTATTCGAGATATTCGAGGATCGCGACCGGCAGCGTGGTGACGCCGGGTGCCACCAAAAAGAGCGCCATCTCCAGATTGCCGAAGGAGGTGATGAAGGCAAAGAGGCCGGCGGCGATGATGCCTTGGCGCATCGCCGGCAGGGTGACGCGCCAGATCACCCGCACGGGCGAGGCGCCGAGGCTGGCGGCGGCTTCCTCGGCGGCGCGGTCGTGGTTGACGAGGCTCGCCACCGACAGCCGCACCACCCAGGGCATGGTAACGATCAGGTGGGAGAGGATAAGGCCGAGCAGCGAGCCAGTGAGCGGCCAGCCGGTGCCGATCTCGATCAGCACCAGAAAGAGGTAGATGGCGAGGCCGAGCGCGATACCCGGCACCGTGAGCGGCGCCAGCAGCAGCGTGCTTATGATGCCGGCGCCCCGGAAACGGTAGCGCGAGAGCGCGATGCCCGCCGGCACGCCGATCAGCAAGCTGCCGATCACCGCGCCGAAGGCGAGCTCCAGGCTGACCAGCACCGCGCCGCCGAAATTAGGGATGATGGCGGGATACCATGCGAGCGTGTAGCCGCGCGGCGGAAAGAGGATAAGTTTCTCGTCGAACAGGCTGAGATAGAGGGTGAGCAGCAGGGGCACGAAGATGATGAGCAGGCCGGCGGCGATCAGCGCGAGCACGGCGGCGCGCCCGAGCGCGGCGGCGGGGTCGGCGTGGGGTTGGGAGACGACGGCGGTGGCGCTCAAGTGTGCCTCCGCGCCATCGATGCGGCGCGGACCCCTCCGCCTGACCCTCTCGCGGAAGCGGAGCGGGAACGCTGCCTAGAGCGCATTTTTTACGAACCGCCCGCCCAGCATGATCGCGGCCAGCCGCTCCCCGCCCCCGGCGAGGACCGAGAGGTCGCGGTAGGGGTCGCCCTCCACCACCAGAAGGTCGGCATGCGCGCCGGCGACCAGTTCGCCGAGCTTGCCTTCCTGGCGGAGAATGCGGGCGTTCACGATGGTCGCCGAGCGGATCACGTCGGCGGCCGGCATCGCCTGGCCGCGGATGGAAAACTCGTTGCATTGATCGCCTTGCAGCGGCCCCAGGAGGTCGGTGCCGAAGCCGATCTCCACGCCCGCCGCGCGGCAGATTTCCAAGGACTGCAAACCGGCGTGCAGCACGATCTCGTTCTTGGCGAGGCTGTATTTGGACATGCCGAAATCGGCGCCGCGCTGGCGCATGGAATCATAGGTGACGAGCGTCGGCACGATGAAGGCGCCGCGCTCGGCCATCAGCCGCGCCGAAGCTGCGTCGATCAGATTGCCGTGCTCGATCGTGCGCACGCCGGCGCGCACTGCGCGGGTGATCGCCTCGGCGCTGTAGGCGTGGGCGCAGACATAGGTGCCCCAGCGGCGCGCCTCGTCCACCACCGCCTCGATCTCGTCCTCGCGGAACTGCAGACTCTCCAGCGGATCGAGCTGCGAGGCAACGCCGCCCGAGGCCATGATCTTGATCTGATCGGCACCCTTGCGGAGCTCGTCGCGGGTGGCGCGGATCACCTCGGGCAGCCCGTCGGCGATGCGCGAGACGAACGACACGCCGGCGCAGCAGGCGCACTCGAAGCGGGTTTGCGTGCGCTTGCGGAAATCGCCATGCCCGCCGGTTTGGCTGATCGGCGCGCCGGAGATGAAGAGGCGCGGCCCCTCGAACAGGCCCTGCTCGAACGCCGCCTTCAGCCCCCAGTCGGTGCCGCCGGTATCGCGCAGCGTCGTGAAGCCGCGCATCAGCATCGCCCGCGCCGCAACCGAGCCCTTGGCGGCGAGCAGGGTGAGGGGAATGTCGGAGAGGGTTTGCAAATTCACCTCGGTGAGCACGAGGTGGATGTGCGCGTCGATCAGGCCGGGCATCAGCGTGCGCCCGCCGAGCTCGATCCGCGTGGCGCTGCCGGCGCGGATCGGCCGGTCGGCCACTTCCTTCACCAGCCCGTCCTCGACCAGCACGTCGATGCCCTCGCGCAGCGCGTCGGCGCGCGGATCGAGGAAGCGGCCGCCCGCGAAGAGGAACGACGCCATCCCCACCCCCCTGGTTGCTGGGGGCGGAGGATAGGGGGATCGGGGGAGCGGCGCGACCCCTGGGGCTCAGAGCGGAATGTTGCTCAGATCGCTCAGAATCGTCGCGCCTGCGTCCAGTCCGTACTCCGGCGTGAGCCCGGTCCGGTTCACCCAGAACACCTGGAAGCCGAAGCACATGGCGCCGAACGCGTCCCATGGGTTGGAGGAGAAGAACGCCATGTCCGAGGCGGGCAGCGCGAAACGGTCCGTCACCAGCCGGTAGACGCGCGGATCGGGCTTGTACACGCCGGCCGCCTCGGCGCTGATGTTGGCCTCCAGCAGCCCCGCGATGCCGGCCTGGGTCGCGGCCTCCGCCAACAGCGCGGGATCGCCGTTCGAGAGGATCACCGGCTTGATGCCCTTGGCCCTGAGCGCCCGCAGCGCCGCCGGCACCTCCGGGTAGGTGTCGAGGCGCCGGAAGCCTTGCAGCAAGCGGTCGAGCAGGGCGCGGTCGGCAATCTTGTTGCGCGCCGTGACCACCTCCAGCGCCTCGGCGGCCAGATCCCAGAAGCTGCGGCGCGGGGCGCCCGCGAGCGTGCGGACCCAGGTGTATTCGATGTGCTTGCTGCGCCACTCGCTGCTGATGCGCTGCCAATCGGGGCCGAGCCGGGCGGCTTCGGCGCGCATCGGCGAGTGCACGTCGAGCAGGGTGCCGTAGGCGTCGAACACCGCGACCTGCACCATCTGCCTACTCCTGACGGTAGTTCGGCGCCTCGCGCGTGATGGCGACGTCGTGCACGTGGCTCTCGCGCAGCCCCGCGCCGGTAACGCGCCGGAAGCGGGCATGTTGCTGCAACTCGCCGATGGTGCGGCACCCGGTGTAGCCCATGCCGGCGCGCAGGCCGCCGACGAGTTGGTGCACCACGGGCGCTACGGGGCCCTTGTAGCCGACCCTTCCCTCCACGCCCTCGGGCACGAGCTTGAGCTGGTCCTTGATGTCCTGCTGGAAATAGCGGTCGGCCGATCCCCTGGCCATCGCGCCGATGCTGCCCATGCCGCGATAGGATTTGTAGGAGCGGCCCTGATAGAGGAACACCTCGCCGGGCGCCTCGTCGGTGCCGGCGAGCAGGCTGCCCATCATTACGCAATCGGCACCCGCCGCGATCGCCTTGGCGATGTCGCCCGAGTTCCGCATCCCGCCATCGGCGATCGCCGGCACGCCGCGCTCGCGGCAGGCGGCGGCGCACTCCATGATGGCGGTGAATTGCGGCACGCCGACGCCGGCGACGACGCGCGTCGTGCAGATGCTGCCCGGACCGATGCCGATCTTCACCGCATCCGCCCCGGCCTCGATCAGCGCTAGCGCGCCCTCGGGCGTGGCGACGTTGCCGGCCACCACCTGGACGGAATTGGACAAGCTCTTGATCGCCTCCACCGCGTGCAAGACGCCCTGGGAGTGGCCATGCGCGGTATCGACCACGATCACGTCCACCTCGGCCGCGATCAGCGTCCGCGCCCGCTCGGCGCCCGCTGCGCCGACACCGGTGGCGGCGGCGACCCGCAGCCGGCCCATCGCGTCCTTGTTGGCGAGTGGATGCTCCTGCGCCTTGTCCATGTCCTTGACGGTGATCAGACCGACGCAGCGATAGGCGTCGTCCACCACGAGCAGCTTTTCGATCCGGTGGCGATGGAGCAGCCGGCGAGCCTCCTCGGCGCCGACATCGGCGCGCACGGTGACGAGGTTCTCCCGCGTCATCAGCTCATAGACGCGCAGGCCGGGATCGGTCGCGAAACGCACGTCGCGATGGGTCAGGATGCCGACCAGGCGGCCGGTGCCGCGCTCCACCACGGGGATGCCGCTGATGCGGTGCGTCGCCATCAGCGCGCGGGCATCGGCGAGCGTCTGGTCGGGGTGGATGGTGAGCGGGTTCACCACCATGCCTGATTCGAACTTCTTGACCTGCCGCACCTCGGCGGCCTGGGCCTCCGGCTCCAAGTTCTTGTGGATCACGCCGATGCCGCCGAGCTGGGCCATGGCGATCGCCATGGCGCTTTCCGTGACCGTATCCATCGCCGCCGCGACGAGCGGAATGTTCAGCGGAATCTCGCGGGTCAGGCGGGTGCGCGTGTCGGTTTCGCTCGGCAGCACCTGCGAATAGGCGGGCACCAGCAGCACGTCGTCGAAGGCGAGCGCCTCGTCGATGCGCGAGAGCTGGAGCGGGTCCGGGGTATCGAGTGCCATGGGCGGCGGCCTTTCGCGCGGGGCGGCCGGCGCGACTCGCGCAGGCCAATTCCGACCTTGGCGGCCCCACATAGGCCGCGGGCGGGAAAGCCGCAAGGAGAGCGGCGCCAGCCGGCTTTGCGGCGCTTGCCCCTCCCCCTGACCCCGTCCCGCAAGGGGAGGGGGACTTCTGCTTCCCCTACCGCCGCGCTTTCTCCCGCTCGGCCGCCGCCTCAGCGGCCTCCTGGGCGCGCAGCTCCGCCGGCGCGGTCTGGAACATGCGGGCGAACTGATAGACCGTGTCGTCCTGCTGGTTCCAGCATACATAGCCGCGGCAATCCCGGGGCCGCGCCGCATAGACCGTGCACAGCCGGTCCTCGCCCAGGAACTGGCAGACCGTGTAGCCCGACTTGATGCGCTTGGCGCCCTTGCGCGTGCGCTCGACGATGTGGCGGCGCTCGAACTCCGTCACCGTCAGGCCAAGGAACTTCGCCAGCCGCCTGATGTCGGCGCGGCTCACTTCGACATAGCCCGCCATCCGGCAGCACAGGCTCGGGCATTTCAGGCAGTCGAGGGTGGGCGCGTCCATGCGTGCTTATAGCGCGTCTTGGGCGTTCGGCGCCCGCGCCGATATGAAGAAATCATGCGCGCCTTCGCCGAGCTTCTGGAGCGGCTGGTGTTCACGCACGGGCGAACCGCCAAGATCGCCCTCTTGCGCCGCTACTTCGCGACCGAGCCCGATCCCGATCGCGGCATCGGGCTGGCGGCGATCGCGGGGGAGCTTGCGTTCACCGCCGCCAAGCCCGGGCTGATCCGCGATCTGGCCGCCGCGCGGACCGATCCGGTGCTGTTCGGCTGGTCCTATGATTATGTGGGCGACCTCGCCGAGACGGTGGCGCTGATGTGGCCCGCGCCGCCCGGCCCGGACGAGCCGCCGTCCCTTGCCGAGATTGTCCGCACGCTGGAGACCGCGCCCAAGGGCACGCTTGCCGGGGTCGTTGCCGGCTGGCTCGACCGCTGCGACGTGGCGGTGCGCTTCGCCCTGCTCAAGCTGATCACCGGCGGCTTGCGCGTCGGCGCCTCGGCGCGGCTCGCCAAGATCGCGCTGGCTGAGATGGGCGGCGTGGAGCCCGACGAGGTGGAGGAGGTGTGGCACGGGCTCGCGCCGCCCTACCTGCCGCTGTTCGCCTGGATCGAGGGGCGCGCGGCGAAACCCGATCCCGCGGACGCGCCGGTGTTCCGCCCGCCGATGCTTGCCCATCCGCTGGAACCGGGCGACCTCGAAGGGCTCGACATCGCGCAGTACCGCGCCGAGTGGAAATGGGACGGCATCCGCGTGCAGCTCGTTGCTGCGCCGGGCGGGCGGCGCATCTACTCGCGCGGCGCCGACGACGTTTCGGCCGCGTTTCCGGAAATCGTCGAGGCGATGGAGTTCCGCGCCGTCGTGGACGGCGAGATGCTGGTGATCCGGGGCGGTGAGGTGGCGCCGTTCGCCGACCTGCAGCAGCGGCTCAACCGCAGGCAGGTGACGGCTTCGATGCTGCGGGATTTCCCGGCCGCGGTGCGACTCTACGATATTCTTTTCGATGGCGCGGAGGATCTGCGGCCGCTGCCGTTCGACGCGCGGCGGGCGCGGCTTGAGGAATGGTTCGTGCGGGTGCGGCCGCGGCGCATGGACCTTTCGCCGCTCATCGAAGCGGGGTCATTCGACCAACTGGCGCGGCTGCGCGCGGGCGCGCGCGCGGCGTCGTTGGAAGGGATCATGCTGAAGCGCGCCGACAGCCCGTATGTGCCGGGGCGGCCGAAGGGGCTGTGGTGGAAATGGAAGCGCGACCCGCACAGCGTCGATGCAGTGATGATGTACGCGCAGCGCGGGCACGGCAAGCGCAGCAGCTTCTATTCCGACTACACGTTCGGGCTTTGGCGCGACGGTGAGCTTGTGCCGGTCGGCAAGGCTTACTCCGGCATCACCGACGCCGAGCTCGCCTGGCTCGACCGCTGGGTGCGGAACCACACGATCGCTCGCTACGGCCCGGTGCGCGAGGTGGAGAAATCGCTCGTGCTGGAGGTGGCGTTCGACGCCGCGCAACGTTCCGCGCGGCACAAGTCCGGGGTGGCGATGCGCTTCCCGCGGATCGTCCGCATCCGCACCGACAAACCGGCCGCCGAAGCGGATCGGCTGGAGCACCTTATGGCGCTGGTGGAGAACCGGGGCGGCTAGGGGCCGGAAGTGCAGGGCGCAAAACGTACTCGCGCTAGGCGCGCTCAACTTCCGGTGAGAGCCGCCTTGGAACTAGGCCCCGCGGGCAAGCGTTGATAAACGCAACATCACGGACCATGACAATGCCGACGCGGCCCATCTGGCGGGGCCATCTGCGTCTCGCCCTCGTGACATGTCCGGTGGCGCTGCACACGGTGCACCGCGCCAGCGGCGAGCTGCGCTTCCACCTCATCAACCCCGAGACCGGCAACCGGGTGCGGATGGTCACGGTCGATACGGAGACCGACGAGAAGCTGTCCCGCTCCGACCTCGTGCGCGGCTACGAGTTCGAGAAGGATCGCTACGTTATCCTGGAAGACGAGGATTTCGAGAAGGCGCGCATCGAATCCTCGTCGGTGATGACGATCGAGAAGTTCGTCGATACCGCCGAGATCGAGCCCGTGTATTACGATGCCAGCTATTACGTGGCCCCGGACGGCGAGGCGGGGGTCGATGTCTATGCGGTCCTGCGCGCGGCCCTCGCTGAGACGCGCAAGGCGGCGCTGTCGCGCGTTGTTATATCGCGCCGCGAGCGGGCGCTCGTGCTGATGCCGATGGGCGCGGGTATGGTGGTGCACACGCTGCACGACAAGTCCGAGGTGAACGACCCGAGGGCGCTGTTCGAGCCGGCGGCGGGCGAGAAGCCGGATGCGGAGATGGTGAAGCTCGCCAAACAGTTGATCGAGCGGCAGGTGGCGCCGTTCGAGCCGGCCGACATCGAGGACCGCTACGAGAAGCGGCTGCGGGAGGTAATCGCGGCCAAGCTCAAGGGCGAGGGCATCACGCCGGAACCCGAAGGCGTGCCGCGGCGCGACAACGTGGTCGATCTGATGGCGGCGCTGAAGGCGAGTCTGGGTCGCGGGGCGGAGGCGGCGCGCGTCAAGCCCAACTCCGCGGCCACAAAGGAGGCGCCGAAGACGCGAGCCGCCGCGCGCGGTGGAGGGCGGAAACGCGCCTAAAGCCCGAACAGCCCGGCGCGCGTCACGGCGAGCCGGTCCGCAAGCGTGCGATAGGGCGCGAAATGCGGGGCGCGGCCGAGATCGCGGGCGGCGAGCACGGCCGGCAGCGCGGCCGCGAGCGCAGGATCGCCGCGACCCGGATGCGGTGCGCCGGCGAGAAATCGCCGCGCCTCATCGGCTAGAGCCGCAATGGCTTGCCCGACAGAAGGCGCGGCGGGCGCGGCGATCACGTCGTAGGGTGTCAGTCCGTGGGCCGCGAGCACCTCGGCGGGCAAGAGGCACCGCTGCTGGCGCGCCAGCAGCGTCGTGCTGCGGAGCACGCCGGCGGCGCCGAACGCCGCGCCGAGCGGGCGGAACGCCTCGGGCGACGCCGCCCTCAGCAGGCGCGCGGCGGCGACGGCCACCCCGCCGGCGCTGCCGAGCAGGTAGGCGCGCCAGTCATCGAGCGTCTCGATGTGCGGGTCCACCTCGACCTCACGCGCGTCGATCACACCGAGCAGATCGGCCTCGGCGAGCGCGCCGGCATCGAGCGCCGCGCGCAACGGAGCGGCGACCTCGTGGGCGCGCTGCGCGCCTTGCACCACCTCGCGCCACCAATGCAGCCGGATCAGGGCGATCGCGGGTTCCTTCGTCACCTCGCGGGCGCGGGCGAGCTCGTGATTGAAGGCATAGAGCGCGAACAGCGCGGGCCGTTGCTCGGCGGGCGCGAACAGCGCGGTCAGGAACCGGTCGGGGTCGTGGCGGCGCACCAGTGCCGCGAGCGGCCACGTGCTTGACGGGGTACGGGGCGGGCCATAGCTAACCCGTCTCGAGACCATCGCTGACCCCGACTTTCCCTTCAGACGGCGGAGAACGGTCATGGCGTTCGAACTTCCCAACCTGCCCTATTCGCACAATGCGCTCGCCGGGCGCGGCATGTGCCAGGAAACGCTGGAGCTGCATCATGGCAAGCACCATCAGGCCTATGTGACGGCGCTCAACGGGTTCGTGGAGAAGGATGCGAGCCTGCAAGGCAAGTCCCTCGACGACATCGTGAAATCCTCGCACGGCAAGCCGGACATGGCGGGCGTCTTCAACAACGCCGGCCAACACTGGAACCATATCCTGTTCTGGCAGGCGATGAGCCCGAACGGCGGCGGCATTCCCGGCCGGCTCGAGAAGAAGATCAATGAGGATTTCGGCTCGGTGCAGGCGTTCAAGGATGCGTTCAAGACCGCGGGCGCGACGCAATTCGGCTCCGGCTGGGCGTGGCTCGTGCTCGCTCCGGACGGCAAGCTCAAGGTCACGAAGACGGCCAACGGCTCCAACCCGCTGGCCGAGAACCAGGGCAAGGCGCTGCTCGGCTGCGACGTGTGGGAGCACAGCTATTATCTCGACTTCCGCAACCGCCGGCCGGATTACCTGGCGAACTGGCTGGATAAGCTCGCGAATTACGAATTCGCGCAGGCGCAGCTCGGGTAGAGGACGTACCCGGCGCGTTTAGCGGTATCGGGTTCCGAATATCTTCCGTGATTTTGGATCGTCATGACCGATCCCGCGTACGCGGGACCGGCCATGACGAGAGCAGTGCACGCTACTTCGTCACCAGGAACGGGTGGCTCATGCCCTGCATGAAATGGCCTTCCTGGTTGCAGACCATGAGATATTGGCCCGGCGGGACCCTGACGGTCTTCGTTACTGACTTGCCGGGCTGGACGTCGTCGGAGTCCTCCAGCTTCACGACATTCGCCTCGATCAGCCGCTGCGACTTCGCGTCATAGGGAAGCTGCTGGCCTGGCGGCGGCGCCTTGATCAGCAGCATCTCGTGCACGAGCCCTTTCGACTCGTTGTGGATGGCGAAGGTGATTCGGCCGGCCTTGGCGTGATCGGGCGAGGGGATCAGCTCCATTTTGGTGACGCCATTGCCGGTGGACGGATCCTGCAGGACCACATTCACCGTTGTCGCAGCGTTGGAACTGGACGCGACAAGCGACAACGTGAGTCCAGCGATCGCGCCGAGAGCCGGATTTTTTGACATTCGGAGATCTCCCCTGCCGTTATCGGCAAAGGAGGAAAACCCAGCCGAGGAACGGATTGCAAGTGTAAATCAGGAGGCTTTCGTCGCCTTGCTCGCTGCCGGCTTGGTGTCGTTGGCGGCGACCGGCCTTATCACCTGGGTGATGGTGTCGCGCAGCACCATGACCTTGATGTTGGGCGCGATCTCCACCTCCACCTCCGCGCTCGGCGCCTCGCCCGCCGCCGGCACGCGGCTGATGACGCCGACGATGCCGCCGCCCGTCACCACGCGGTCGCCGCGTTTCAGCGCCGCGATCATCTGCTTCGTCTCCTTTTGGCGCTGCTGCTGGGGGCGGATCAGCAGGAAGTAGAAAACGACGAAGATGAGGACGAGCGGCAGGAACTGGGTTGCGCCGCCGAGCGCGCCGGTAAGGTCCTGCGCGTAGGCCGGAGTGATGAGCATGGGTCTTTCTCGCTGGGCGCCGCGCCTTGCGGCGAACCGGGCGGGACCATAGTTTGCGTGCCCTTCCCGTCAAGCATAACTCGTTTGTCATGGACCCGCGCCTGATCGACCTGCTGAGCCGCGTCGCCGACGCGCTGGACCGGCTCGCCCCGAAGCCGGCGCCGCCGGCCGACCTCGACGCGGCGGATGCGTTCGTCTGGCACCCCGAGCCGCCGCATCTGGCGCCGGTGCCGAAGGTGGCGCGGGTCGCGATCGACCTGCTTAAGGGGGTCGAGCGTCAGAAGCAGATCATCCTGGAGAACACCGAGCGGTTCGCGCAGGGGCTGCCGGCCAACAATGCGATGCTCTGGGGCGCGCGCGGGATGGGCAAGTCCTCGCTGGTCAAGGCGGTCCATGGGGTGATCTGCGACCAGCGGCCGGGCGCGCTCGCCTTGATCGAAATCCACCGCGAGGACATCGCCTCGCTGCCCGAGCTGCTGAACGTGCTGCGCGGGCGGGCGCGCCGCTGCGTGATCCTGTGCGACGATCTGTCGTTCGAGCGGGAGGATGCCGACTACAAAGCGCTGAAATCGGTGCTCGACGGCGGCATCGAGGGGCGGCCGGAGAACGTGCTCTTTTACGCCACCTCCAACCGCCGCCACCTGATGCCGCGCGACATGATCGAGAACGAACGCTCGACCGCCATCAATCCGTCGGAGGCGACCGAGGAGAAGGTCTCGCTGTCGGACCGCTTCGGCCTTTGGATCGGCTTTCACAATTGCGACCAGCCGACCTATTTCGAAATGGTGGAAAGCTATGCCGCCGCGCTCGGTTTGCCGATCGGCGCCGAGGAACTGCGAGCGGCAGCAAACGAATGGTCGGTCACGCGCGGCGCCCGCTCGGGGCGCGTGGCGTGGCAGTTCATCCAGGACCTGGCCGGCCGGCTCGGGGTCGCAGCCTAGCGGGAACCGCCGCCGCCGCCCTATGATCCCTGCAGCAATACGGGGAGTCCGCCATGAACGTAGCCGCGCAGCCGGTCTATGACCGCACCGTCGAGGACCTGGGTAACATCGTCGAGCTGGGGCATGTCAACGTCACGGTGCCGGATCAGCGGCTGGCGACGCTGTTCTACGTCTCCGGCCTCGGGCTGACGCGCGATCCCTATCTGATGACCAGCACCGACAATATGTGGATCAATGTCGGCCGGGCGCAGTTTCACCTGCCGACGCGCGCGCCGCAGGTGGTGCGCGGCACCACGGGGATCGTCGTGCCCGATCTGGAGGCATTGAAGCGCCGGCTGGAGCGCGTGGCCCCGCAGCTCGAAGGCACTAAGTTCACATGGCGGGCGACCAACGACGCGGTGGAGGCGACCTGCCCCTGGGGCAACCGCATCCGCCTGCACGCGCCCGATGCCGCACGCTGGGGGCGCATCACGCTTGGGATGCCCTATGTGGAGTGCGACGTGCCGCAGGGCACGCCGCTCGCGGCGATCGCGCGCTTCTATCGCGAAATCCTCGACGCCATCGCCGGCGTTTCGGAGGACGGGCAAGGCGCCTATGCCTGGGCGGTGCTCGGCGACGGCAACCGCATCCTGTTCCGCGAAACCAAGGCCAAGCTGCCGCCCTATGACGGGCACCATATCCAGATCACGCTCGCCAACTTCTCGGGGCCGCACAAGAAGCTGCTGGAGCGCGGTCTGATTACAGAGGAAAGCGATCAGCACCAGTACCGCTTCACCGACATCGTGGATGTGGACAGCAACAAGCCGCTGTTCACGATCGAGCACGAGGTGCGCTCGATGCGCCATCCGCTGTTCGCCCGGCCGCTGGTGAATCGCAACCCGGCGCAAACCAACCGCGACTATGCGCCGGAATGGGATTCCTGGCGCTGGGCGATGCCGGCGACCTGAGCCGCTATCGGGGCCACCCCGGACGTTCGACCGCGTTCCGATCAGGCCGGCGCCTGAGGCCGCGGAAAGTGCGGCATACGGCGCCGTGAGGACGGTCAGGCGGAGCGGCGACGTGCGAAAAGGAAGGTCCAGCCGATCAGCAGGCCGACGGTCGCATAGCCGATGGCCGGGCCGATCACCAGGAAGCGCGCCACCGGGATCGAGAAGGCGAGTAGCGCGCGCACGCAGGTCTCCGCCACCAGCCCGCAGCCCCAGACGATCGTGATGATCGTCATCAGGCGCTTGAAGCCGGGCGCCTCGGCCTCGGCGCGCAGCTCTGCCTGCTCCGCCGCGCCGCGCCTTGCCGCGGCGGCGTGAGCGAGGATATAGACGAGCGGCCGGCCGACGAGTGCCGAGCCGAGGAAGATCAGCCCGATCAGCCCGGTGATCAGCGACTCCCGCATCAGCAGCAGCCGCGGCGAGCCGCCGAGTGCGAAGCCGATCAGCGACAGTGCGATGCCGCCCAGCACCATCACCGAGAGCGCGTCCACCACCCGCCGCCGCGCGAACTCGGCAAGGCTCCAGGCGGTCGGCGGAATGGCGGACACCATGATCGCGCGCGCCTCGCCCATGTACGGCTTGGCGAGCCGGTAGAAGGCCCAGGGCAGGGCGAGGTTGACCACGAGCTCCAGCGCGAAGAACACGCGCTGGCGGGTGATCCGGCGGCGATACTCGGCCAGACGCTTAGAAAGTGACATTCGTCCGCAGCCCGAGCACCAGCTCGTTCTTGATCTTCTCGGTTGGGTTGAGCGGATTGAGTATCCCGCCGCTCGGGTTGATGAAGTACTGTATATCAGGCTGCACGATCCACCACGGCGCGAGCTGTGCCTGATAAGTGGCTTCGATGAAGGTCTCGGCGCTACGGATCGGAATCGCCGTCCCGGTGTAGAATGCGAGTTGCTGGTCGTGCTGCGCAGCGGCGCCGCTGATGCGGGCATAGCCGATGCCGATCCCCGTTGTGTCGTTGTCACGTCCGGGCAGCGGCGCCTTCAGCGTGACACCGGCGTTCATCGAGAAATTGACGAGGTTGCGGTCGCCGGGAGCGCCCATCGCGCGCAGGAACAGGCCGAGCGCGCGCGCGCCTTGCGGATCCGGTCGCCAGATGGTTTGGTCGATCACGCCGTAGAGGCTGAAGTTGTTCCAGAGCATCTGCGGGATGCCGGTGCTTGCCGAGCTGGCGAGGGGCAGGCCGTCGCTGGCGATGTTCTGGCTCGGGAACGCGCCGGTGTCGTACCAGAAGCCCAGTTTATACGTGCCCGGGAGACCGGGCGGCGGCGCCCCGGCCGAGGGCGGAGAGGCCGGGGGCGGGTTCAGCGCGTATTGCACCTCGGCGATGAACAGCGCGCGGGTGCCGAGATTGAAGCGATGCCCCCCGGCTTCCGACCCGTTGAGTTGGTTGTCGTTATAGAACGGACCGCCGGGCGGATTGTCGTCGAACACGCCCCCGAGCACGGTGACCGTGTCCGATGGCTCGGCGCGCAGGCGGATGCCGAGCGAGGAGAGCGGATAGGCCGGCCCGCCCGCGTACATGTCGACGGTGGGTAGGGCCGGCCAGCCCATCACCGCGTTGATGAACAGCCCCGACTGGGCGCTGATGAGAAACTCCTGATCGAGGCTCTGCTGGCCCAGCTTGAGATCGGCCTTCCCGCCGAGAAAGGATTGCTGGTACCAAAGCTCCCAGATCCGGGTCGTGCGCTCGCCCGCGATGCTGCTGGCCGGTTGCAGCACGTAAAGATTGTCGGTGCTGAGATCGCGCCCGTGGATCTGCAGCGCGCTGATGTTGAGAATGCCGCCGTCCCAGCCGAAGGCTTTCGACGTATCGACGCCGAGGCTCATCATCGTGACCCCGTCATACGCGGCGCCGGTGTGGACGCCGCCGGTGACGTTGCCGAGCACCTCGCTCGTCTCGCTCAGGCCGAAGCTGAGGCCGCGATCGGCGAGGGCGCTGCGAGCCCCGAGCGGATCGCCGAGCAAATTGGACCGCTCCCACAACCCGGTCGGCGCCTTCTGTTGCTGCCCGGACGGTCCCGGGGCCGGGTTCTGCGGCATCGGCGGCGCGGTCTGTGCCGATGCCTGCACGGCGCCCAAAACGGCAAGGCAAGCGGCCCCGGCGAGCCGCGCCAGGCTCGCAAACGCGCGCATGGCGAGGGCTTCTACAGGCCCGTGGCGACCTGCACCACCTTCACCGCGACCAGCGCCACCGCCAGCACGAGATAGGCGCGCAGGACCAGCATCCAGAGCCGCGTCCCGCGCCCGAGGGCGGGAGCAGGCAGCAGATGAAGCGGCGGCATCCGCCACGCGGTGCGCGCATCCGGCGCCGCGGCCCCGGCCATCGCGGGCGCGCCGCGCAGCAGCGCGAACCCGGCATAGCCCGCGAGCCCGAGCGCGCTGCCGGCGCCGAGCCCGAGCAGCATCGCGCGCCCGGATAGATCGGGGAAGATCGTCGCGGCGGTGAGCACGAGGGACAGCATCACGAGCACCCAAATCACCGCGCCGGTGAATAGGTTGAGCCAGCGTCCATTAACCCACGGGCCAAGCACTGCCTTGTCGTTGCAGAGCAGCAGCAGGAACACGGTTGCCGACGGCAGCAAAACGCCCGCGAGCGTCTGCACCGCATTGGTCAGCAGCCCGAGCAGCGCATCGTTGCCGAAGCCCACGAGCGCCGCGGCGAGCGCGATCAGCCCGGCATAGACGGCATAAAAGCCGCGCGCCTCGAAAGCCTTGCGGTGCAGCGAATGGCGCAGGCTCAGCACGTCGCCGATCGCATAGGCAGTGGAAAGCGACACGGCCGAGGCGCCGATGATGCTGGCGTCGAGCAGCGCGAGCGCGAACATCACCCCGGCAGTGCGCCCGGCATAGGCCTCCAGCCCCTTCGCCACCGCGCCCGCGTCGGTGAAGTGTCCGAAGCCGGGGGTGCCGTGGAACGCGGCGGCGGTGAACGCGATCATCGCCACTGCGCCGATCACCACAACGCCGATGCCGATCCAGAGATCGGCCTTCTCGTAGGCCATGAACTGCGGCGTGATCCGCTTGTCGATGACATAGCTCTGCTGGAAGAAAAGCTGCCAGGGTGCCACGGTGGTGCCGACGATGCCGATCACCAGCAGCATCACATCGGAAAGCTTGGCGCCCTGCGGAAAGGCGGGCGTGACGAGATCGCGGCCGATCTGCGCGAGCGGCGGGTGCGCGAGAATAAAAATCGGCACCAGCAGCAGGCTGAAGAAGCAGAGCGCGAGCGAGAACCGCTCGAAGCGGCGGAAACTGCCGGTGCTCGCCGCCGAGATGATGATGCCGGCGGCGACCACGATGCCCCAGAAGCGCGGCACGCCGAGATAGCCGAGTGCCAGATTGATGCCGATGAACTCGGTGACGATGGTGAGCCCGTTCAAAAGGAACAGGTCGATCACGCTGAACGCGCCCCAGAACTTGCCGAACCGCTCCAGGATCAGCCGTGCGTGGCCGACGCCGGTCACGGCGCCGAGGCGGACCACCATCTCCTGGTTCACATAGAGGACCGGGATCAGCAGCAGGAGCGTCCAAAGCAGCGCGGTGCCGTAGTTCTGGCCGGCCTGGGTGTAGGTGCCGAAGGCGCCCGCGTCGTTGTCGCCCACCATCACGATCAGGCCCGGGCCGAGGATCGCGGCGAGCGTGCGCAGCCGTGCGCCCCAGCCGCGCCCCTGCCGCCATTCGCCCTGGCGGATCGTACCGAACGCTCCCTGGATGTCGCCGACATGGGCGGAGTCGAGGACGGCGGAGGCGGTCGGGTTGTTCAGAACGAGGTCGGACATGACGAGATCACCAGGCGGCGGCGGAACTGGCGCCGTGCGGGATCAACCCGCGCGGCAGACGGCAATCGGCCGGCGCGGACGCGCCGGGTCAGCGCCTGGGTTCGGGGTCCGTCTCGTCGTCGGCGCGCCAGCGGCACAGCGGGCGCGCGGTCGCGGCGCGCCGCGGATGCTTCCGGCGGTCCAGGGGCGCAAGGCGCGCCAAGCGGGCATCAAGGGTGAGGAAGCCGGCCATGGCCCTCTCCTTCGGCTCAAGCGGTTGCTCGAACCCGGGAGGGCCGGACCGTTCAGCCTAGCGGGTCAAACCCCGCCGGCCTTGGCGATCCATGCGCAACCCGGGCGACGATCCAGCCACGCAAAGCGGTCACAGGCGGCGGCAAGCGCCTACTGTGGCTCTCCGTTGGCTGGCTGCTAGATCGCGGGTTCATGTGATCCCTAGTCGGTTGATCCAAAGCCGGCATGACAGCCGAACGGCGCCGCCATGTCGCCCGGCCGATATACGCCGATGCGCGGGGCGTTCAAGTGCTATCTCGGACCCCGCATCAAATCGCGCTCAATGCGGCGGGGCCGTCAGCGCCCTCGCGAACGCATAGGCGACGATCGGGATGGCGATCAGCACATAGATCCGCAGCGCCACCAACAGGAACACCGCGAAGCGCCCCAGCTTGCGGCGCGGCAGGGGTGTTTCAGCGGCGAAGGTGAACTGGGTCGGCTCCAGCGCCGAAAGCGCGTTTGGATCGAACTTCATCGCCGCCACCTTCATTTGCCGAGCAGGCCAGGAAACACGGTGATCACGCCGTAGAGCGCGCCCACGAGCGAGATGCCGACCACGATCGTGCCGCCGGCGAGGTTGCCGCGCCAGGAATTGGCGAGGGTGCCCATGATCTCGCGGTCGTTGACCAGCAGCAGCAGGAACAGCAGGGCCGGAGCCATCAGCAGGGTCGCGATCACGTTGACCGTCAGGGTCATCGCGAGCAGGGGCGCGCCCGGGATCAGCACGATGCCGCCCGCGACCAGTGCCGAGACCACTGCCGCGCCGTAGAACAGCCGGCCACGGGCGAAGTCGAGATTGAGGCTGTGATGGGTCCGCAAGGTCTCGGCGAGCGCGTAGGAGGATGAGGTCGAGATCGTCATCGTCGCGACCAGCCCGGCCTCGATGAAGCCGAGCGCGAACAGGGTGGCGCCCGTTTCGCCGAGCATTGGGCGAAGCGCGCTGGCGAAATCCGCACCGCTCGCGAACTGCGACACGTCCACGTGGGCGGCGAACAGCGGCGCGGCGGCGACAACGGTGGCGATCGCGGCGATCGCGGCGATCAGCGCGCCCATCGCCGTGTCGATCCGGCCCTGGCGCAGGTCGGCGCGGGTCAGCCCTTTGTCCACCACAGCGCTTTGCTGGAAAAAGATCATCCACGGCGTCACCGTGGCGCCGATATTGGCGAGGATCAGCGTGACGAAGCCGGTGCCGAGAGCGCGGGGCAGCGGTCCCCAGGTGGCGATGGCGCGGGCGAGCGCGGCGCCGCTCGGGTGGGCATAGAGCGCGGCCGGGACAAAGAGCAGGTTGAAGGCGGCGAGCCCCATCGCCACCCGCTCCCATGTCGCGTAGCGGCGCAGCGCGAGCGAGGCGATCACGACGAGGACGCCGAAGGCGACCGAAAGCGCCGCCGGGATGCCGAAATAGAGCCCGCCCGCCTGGATGGCGATGAACTCCGTCACCAGGGTCAGCACATTGCCGAACACGAGGTCGGCCATCGCGAAATAGCCCCAGAACGGGCCGAACCGCTGGAAGATCAGCTCGGCATGGCCGCGATGGGTCGCCGCGCCGAGGCGCACCGTCATCTCCTGCACGATGAAGGCCATGAGGAAGGTGAGCAGGATGAAGGGAACGAAGAAGCCGATGCCGTAGGTCGCCCCGGTGGTGGCATAGGAGACCATGCTGGGGCCGTCGTTCTCGCCTAGCATCACGAGCACGCCTGGCCCGGCCAGCAGCCAAAGAAGGCGCAGGCGGCGGCCCGAGGCCCGCGTCCGCAGCACACGCAGCCGGTCCTGGGCGCGCAGCATGTCTTCGCGCGTAATCTGCTGCCCCGGCGCGGCGCCCGGCGGCTCGGGCAGTCCGAGGCGCATGACGTCCTGGCTCATGGTGGCTCCGGCACCCTCCTGCTTCACGGCGAAGCTGAGGCCGCATGATGTAGCTGTGGCTACATTTAGGTCAATGGACTTCACGTGGAAGCTGCGGCTATAAATCCGCGAGAGGGCGGCGAATCGAACGGGGAAGGGAGGCCGGGTGGCCCGAGAGTTGATCGCGGTGCCAGCCGGCGCGATGCCGGCGGAGCCGACCCAGGCGGTGCGGTTCGGCAAGGCACGGAGCGCGCAGGCAACCGCGTTGCAGGAGGATTATGTCGAGCTGATCGACGACTTGCTTGCCGCGCACGGCGAGGCGCGGGCGACCGAGGTCGCCAAGCGGCTGGGAGTGACGCACCCGACGGCGCTGAAGGCGATCGCGCGGCTGAAGCGGGAGGGTCTGGTCACGTCCCGCCCCTATCGCGGCATCTTCCTCACGGAAGCGGGGCGTACATTGGCCGAACGGGTGCGCGCGCGGCACCGCCTGGTGGTGGCGCTGCTGCGCGCTGTCGGCGTGCCGGCCGAGGTGGCGGAGCAGGACGCCGAAGGGATGGAGCACCACGCCTCGCCCGCGACCTTGGAGGCGTTCGCGCGGTTCTTGCGGCGGGCGCGCTGATCGGCCGGGCCGCCTTCACTCGCGGCGCTGCGGGCCGCGGCCTCTCCTGCAAGCGGGAGAGGCGGCCGCGTCAGGCGGGTTGCAGCGGTCGCTTTGCAGCAACGGGCGCGAGCAAGTCGAGGCGGGTCTCGTCCTCGGGCGTGCCCTGAGCGAGCGCGGCATCGGTGTAGTGCCGGGCGCGCGGGTCGCGGAGGATCGCGCGGGCCACCAGCCGCAGCTTGATGTCGGCACAGATGAGCGCGGCCGACTTCCGCAGCGTCTCGGCGCTGAAGGCGGGCCAGAACAGCAATGGATGCGGCTGCTTGAGGCCGGGCCGCCGCTCGCTCGGGTGCTTGAGGCGCACCACCCCGCCTTGCAGCGGATGCACATTCTCGATCGGCACCGTGGTGGAAAACGTCACGAGAATGCGGTGCAGGCTGCCCATCGGCAGGCCGGTCGCGGCGCCGCGACGCAGCAGCGTTCGCAGGTGCTGCGGTGAATAGTACAGCGACCACGCCTCACGATAGATCGACGCCCACTCCGCGCGGGTCATCTTGGAGTGCTCGGCGCAGATATGCTCGAGATCGTAGCGGTTGAGGTCGGGCTCCATGGCTGCGCCGCGCCGCCACAGCGTCTGGTGGTCCTCGGAACCGGGCAGCGGCGTCAGGTTGAAGAATTCGAGCACGTCGATCGGCAGCTCGCGCTGGATAATGTGGATGTCGCGGCGGATCGACTCCGGCGTGTCGGCGGGAAAGCCCAAGATGTAACCGGCGAGTGTCATGATGCCCTGCGCCTTCCAGGCGAGCAGCATCCGCCGGTACTCGGCGATCTTGTTCTGCCGCTTCTTGGCGGCGAGCAAATTGTCGGGGTTGATGTTCTCGAGTCCGATGAACACGCGCGTTACGCCTGCCGCCTTCGCCTTCTCGATGAAGCGCGGGATCTTGTGGCAGAGCGTGTCGACCTGGATCATCAGGCCGAGCGGGATGCCCTCGGCACGCAGCGCGGCGAGGCGGTCGAAGATCGCCTCCCAGTTACGGTTGCGGGCGAAATTGTCGTCGGTCAGGAAGAACTTGGCGATGCCTTCGGCCCAGTTCATCCGTACCAAATGCTCGACATCGTCGGCCGAGCGGTGGCGGGACTTGCGGCCCTGCACGTTGATGATCGTGCAGAAGGAGCATTGATAGGGGCAGCCGCGCCCGGCATCGAAGCTCGTGCTGGTGCCGTAGGTGCGAGTGACGTAACGGCGCGGCAGGAACGGCACCGGGGTCTCGCTGATCCCGGGCAGGTCGTCGCGGAAGTCGTAAAGCGGTTCGAGCCGCCCGGCGGCGGCATCGTGCAGCACGCGGTCGAGCCTGCCTTCTAGCTCGCCCGCGAACATCGCCACGCCCATCGCCCGGCATTCGTCGAGGCCGAGCGCATGCGGGTCGATCATCGCCAGAACGCCGGAGACATGAAAGCCGCCGATCGCGACCGGGATGCCCGCCGCGCGGAACGGGCGGGCGATGTCGAGCGCGCGGGGAAACTGGTTCGACTGCACGCCGATCAGGCCGACCATGCCGAACCCGCCATGCGCGCGGAAGCGGCGCAGCAGCGCGGGGATATCGACGCGCGTGTTGGTTTCGTCGATCGCCTGGATGTCGATCGCGACATCCGGGCCGAGCACCGCGCGTGCCGCGCAGTCGGCGGCGATGCTATAAACGGCGGCCAGCGAGTTCGACGGGATGATCGAGCGCCACCAGCGGATCACATAGCCGTCGTCGTCGTAGTGCGACGGCTTGATGAGCACGAGCTGGAAGCGGCGGGCCGGGGTCGCGGGCATGAGCCTGTTCTGTCCTCGGTTTCCCGGGCGCGAGCGCCGCCCGGCTGCTCGCGTTACAGTGAGCGGGGCGATCCGGCAACCCTGAAGACCGGGCTGTGCTGTCTCCTTGGGCGGGGAGCGGCCGGTTCAGTCCCGTGCCAGGGCGTCCGCGACCGCTTCCTGCAAGTCGGCGACCCGGAAGGGCTTGCGGAGCACCGCGGTGCCTGCGCCGAGGACGCGCTCGATCGCCGCCGTGTCGGAATAGCCGCTAGCGAACACGATCGGGAGGTCGGGCAGGCGCTCCCGTGCCAGCCGTGCGACCTCGGCGCCAGTCATGCCCGGCATGGCGAAATCGACCACCATGACATCCGGCCGCTCCCGTTCGAGCGCCGCCAGCGCGGAAGGCCCGTCCTCCGCCGCCTGCACGCGGTAGCCGAGCGACTCGAGCGAATCGACCAGGAAGCGCCGCACGTCGGGGTCGTCGTCGATCACCAGCACGGAGGCTCGGCGCCGCGGCCTGTCGGCTTCGGCCTCCGGCGAGGCGCTGCTCTCGGCCGGCGCCTGTTCGGTGCGGCGGAGAAACACCCTGACGGTGGTGCCGCCGCCGGGGCGGCTCTCGATACGGGCGGTGCCGCCGCCCTGGCGGGCGATACCGTAGACTTGGCTCAGCCCGAGGCCGGTGCCCTGGCCCTGCGGCTTGGTGGTGAAGAACGGATCGAAGGCGCGCGCCGCGACCTCGGCGGTCATGCCCGCGCCGGTATCGGCGACGCTCAGCTCCACATACTCGCCCGGAGCGAGCTCCGCGTCGCCGGCGATCCGGCGGCGGTTTGTGGCGATCGTCAGGGTGCCACCGTCTTTCATCGCGTCGCGCGCGTTGATCGCGAGATTGAGCACGGCCATCTCGATCTGCGTCCTGTCCGACAGCACCGGCGCGCAGCCGTCCCGCAAATCGAGGCGGATCGTCACGAGCGGCCCTAGCGTGCGCTCGAGCATCTCGCGCATTCCGGCAACCAGATCGGCAAGGATCAGCGGCTTGGCCTCGATCCGCTGGGCGCGGGAGAAGGCGAGAAGCTGGCCGGTAAGCTTGGCGCCGCGCTCGACGGCGTTCAGCCCGGCTTCGGCCCACCGGCGCACCCGATCGGCCTCGCCCGGACGGCGGCGGATCAGGTCGAGGCTGCCGGCGACACCCTGAAGCAGATTGTTGAAATCATGCGCGATCCCGCCGGTGAGCTGGCCGACCGCCTCCATCTTCTGCGCCTGTTGCAGCGCCGCTTCGGCCTCGCGCAGCCGCGCCTGCTCGGCCAGCCGGTCGGTAACGTCGTGGACGAGCTGGTATGCGCCGCTGATCGCGCCGTCCGGCCCGCGCAGCGGGCGGACCCGGATCTCGAAGCACCGGCGCTCGCGCGCGGGATCGCCGAGCTCCCCGATTTCGACGAATTCCTCGCCCGCCAGGGCACGCGACCACAGCGTTCTCGCCGCCGCAAGGTCATCGGGAAAGCTCTCCAGCAGGTCGAGCAGCGACTCGCCCACCTGCGGGCGGCGCACGCCGAACAGGCGCACGAAAGTGTCGGCCGCGGCGCGGTTGATGGCGAGCCAGCGGAAGTCGCGGTCGGCTGCGAGCACCAGCACATCGCTCGAATCGACGATCTCGGCGAACAGCCTGCGCTCGGCGAGTGCCTGCGCCACGCGCCGCTCTAGCGTTTCGTTCAGCTCGCGAAGCCGCGCTTCGTCGGCCTTGCGGCGGGTGATGTCGATCGCGGTGCCGATCACGCGCACGCAGCGTCCGTGCTCGTCGAACACGCCGCGGCCCTTGGCGGCGACCCAACGCACCACGCCGTCCTCGATGCCGACGGTGCGGTATTCGACATCGTAGAGCGCACGCCTCTCGGGGTCGATCGCTGCGGCGTAGGCGGTGCTCACCCATTCCCGGTCCTCGGGATGCAGGCCGGCATAGAAATGTTCGGTCATGTTCACCGGCCGGTCCGGCGAGATGCCGAACATCGCTTTCACGCGCGGCGGCCAGTAGAGCGTGTCCGTAACTGGATCGACGTCCCAGAGGCCGATCTCGGCCGCTTCGGTGGCGAGCCGGAGCCGCTCCTCGCTCGCCAGCAGCGCCGCCGCGTCGTGCGCCTGGCGGCGCTCGGCGAGCACGCGCTGGGTGGTTTCCACCACGATCGCGATCACGCCCGCGGGCCGCCCGTCCTCGCCCGGCACCGGCGAATAGTCGAGATTCATCCAGACCTGCTCGGCCACGCCGTGGCGGTAGAGCGTGAGTTCCTGATCGCGGTAGGCGAGCCGGCCGCCGGCAAGCCCGACGCGCATGACATGGTCGTTGAAGTCCGCGACCTCGGGCCAGCCTTCGCGCACCTTGGAGCCGAGGAGCCGCGGATGACGCCCGCCGGCGAAGCGCGAGTAGGCGTCATTGTAGAGCATGACGCCGTCCACGCCCCACAACATGACGATCGGCACTGGGGAGAGCAGGATCATCGCGAGCGCGGTGCGAAGGCTGGGCGGCCATGTTTCGATCGGCCCGAGTGGAGATTGCGACCAGTCGCGCGACGCAATGAGTTGTCCCGCTTCGCCGCCGGAGGCGGAAAGGAAGTCGGAGAAGGGCGGGGCCTCTAGGGCGGCCAATGTTTGTCCCCAAGTGCTGCGATGGCTCGCCAATCGCAAGTTGATTTCCTTAGCGCCATCGCATCTCAAGCGGAACGGCCAGGCGACTCACGGATGCGTGTGCCGGCGCTGTTGGGCAACGGCCGGACGGGCATCAGTCGTTCGGCGCGTCGGTCTTGTTCTGGGGCAGCGCCTTGTAGGCGATATAGGCGACCTGGCTCACCGTCATGATGCCGATGAAACCGGGATCGAGCGCGGGGAAGACCATGGTCGGATGCTGCGCCGGCTTCGCGCCGGCAAGCACGGTGCCGATGGCGATCGTATAGACGCCAATCAGCACCAAGGTAAAGAAAAACTGCTGCACCTTGCTGAAATCGACCTGATCGGCGTTGCCGGTGTCGTCACCGTAAAAAATGTCCCACCACGCATACTCGCCCTCGGCCTTGGTGTGCAGGCAAGTGCCGGCCTTCGTTTCCAGCACCATCGGTGCAGCGACGAACGAGGCCGAAGAAAGCCCTAGCAAAATCCACAATTCATGCGGAATGTTGAGCGCCAGCGGCTTGGGTGAACCCCAGAGGGCGTTGAGCATCCCGAATGTGGTGACGGCGGAAATCACGAGGAGCGACCACAGCACGAGTTGCAGGCGCGACAGGCTGATCTTGTTGCGCTGGTCGATCAGGATGCGGCGCCAGTCCGGCCGCGCCGGCTGGCCCGCGGCGCTGACGGGCATCCCGCCGACGATCGCGCAGCAGCCGACCAGGCATGCGACTGTCGCGCCCCAGGGCAGCAAGGCCCACCCTGACGGGTCCGCGTTCGCCGCCGACATGAGGCCGGCGAGCAGGTTAACCGCGACGATGCCGCCGATAAGCAGGAGGAACCAAACCCCCCACTTCATCATGCTACCGCCGTTGACGGGCGGGGTGACGGTGACGCTCATGGGTCTCCGGGGCGATGGAGGTTTGGCGCACTATCGCGCGGAACCTCTCAACTTTGCCAGTGTCGTGCCCGGAGGGAACGATATTGCGTGCCCCCACCGCCAAGCGGAGGGGGCTTGCATTTGGATTTCGGAGGTCCCCGAGCCCCAGCGGCGAAGGGGGAGAGCCAGCTACCGCGCGGCGCCGAGTACCCAGGCGAGCACGCCCTTTTGGGCGTGCAGGCGGTTCTCGGCCTCGTCGAACACGACCGATTGCGGACCGTCGATCACCTCGGCCTCCACCTCCTCGCCACGGTGGACCGGCAGGCAGTGCATGAAGATCGCATCGCCGGCCGCCTTGGCCATCAGCGCGCGCGTGACGCGGTAGGGTGCGAGCAAATTGTGGCGGTTCTGGTTCGGGTCGTCCGACATGCTGACCCAGGTGTCGGTGACGACGCAGCGCGCGCCCGCTACCGCCGCCGCGGGATCGGAAACGAGCTCGATCCGGCCGCCCTGCGCGCGTGCCCACGCAACCAACTCCGGCGGTGGGCGCAACGCATCGGGGGTGGCGAGGCGCAGCGTGAAACCGAAGCGCACCGCGGCCTCGATCCAGCTCCGCGCGACATTGTTGCCGTCGCCGCACCAGGCGACCACCTGCCCCGCGATCGGTCCGCGATGCTCCTCGAAGGTCAGCACGTCGGCCATGAGCTGGCAGGGATGGGAGGTGTCGGTGAGGCCGTTGATCACCGGCACCGTGGCGTAGCTGGCAAGCTCGTGCAGCTTGGAGACGCGATCCGTTCGCAGCATGATCGCGTCCACATAGCGCGACAGGACGCGCGCCGTGTCGGCCACCGTCTCGCCGCGCCCGGTCTGCATGTCCTTGGCGTTGAGCACGATTACCTCGCCGCCGAGCTGGCGCATCCCGACCTCGAAGCTGACGCGGGTGCGGGTGCTCGGCTTCTCGAAGATCAGCGCCAAGGTCTTGCCGGCGAGCGGGCGGGAGGAGATCCCGCGGGCCGCCTTGAAGCCCTTCGCCACGTCGAGCATCTGGCGCAGCGTGCGCGCGTCGAAATCGCGCAGGTCGAGGAAATGGCGCGGCGGTGCCGCGCCTTCCCCTTGGTTCTCGGTCTGCCGCAGCGAGGCGCTCATTTCGCCGCCGCCTTCGCCGCCGAGGGCTGGCAGCGCCGCGCCGCGCGATCGAGCATCTCGAGCGCCGCGGCGATATCGTCGTCGCTGATGATGAGCGGCGGGGCCAGCCGCAGCACGTTCTCGCCCGCCGTGATGGCGAGCAGCCCTTCGGCCACGCACGCGGCCTGCACCTCGTTCTGCGGTATCGCGCACTTCATCCCGAGCAGCAGGCCCTGGCCGCGGACGTTCTCGAACACCGACGGATAGGCGCGGGCGATGTGTTCAAGCCCGAGGCGCAGCTCACGGCCCTTGCGCACCACCTCGTGAAGGAAGCCGGGTTCCAGGATCACGTCCAGCACCGCGTTGCCCGCTGCGCAGGCAAGCGGATTGCCGCCGAAGGTGCTGCCGTGCGTGCCGGGCACCATGTTCTTGGCGATGAACTCCTTCGCCAGCACCGCGCCGAGCGGGAAGCCGCCGGCGATGCCCTTGGCGAGCGTCGCCACGTCCGGCTCGATGCCCGACCACTCATAGGCGAACAGCTTGCCGGTGCGGCCCATGCCGGACTGCACCTCGTCCATGCCGAGGATGATCCCGAACTCGTCGCAGGCGGCGCGCAGCCCGCGCAGGAAATCGGGATCGGCCGGACGCACGCCGCCCTCGCCCTGCACCGGCTCGACGATGACGCCCGCGGTCTGCGGCCCGATGGCGTCGCGCAGCGCGTTCAGGTTGTTGAACGGCACATGATCGAAGCCTTCGACCTCCGGGCCGAAGCCGGCAAGGTATTTGGCGTTGCCGGTGGCGGCGAGCGTCGCGAGCGTGCGGCCGTGGAAGGCGCCCTCGAAGCAGATGATGCGGAAGCGTTCGGGCTTGCCGCCTTCGGCCATCGTCTTGCGGATCATCTTGATCATGCCCTCGTTCGCCTCGGCGCCCGAGTTGCAGAAGAAAACGCTGTCCGCGAAGCTGTGCTCAACCAGACGCGCCGCCAGCCGCTCGGCCTGCGGGATGCGGTAGAGGTTGGAGACATGCATCACCTTGGCGGCCTGCTCGGCGATCGCCTGGGCGAGGTGCTTGTTGCCGTGTCCGAGCGAGGCGGTGGCGATCCCCGAACCGAAATCGAGGAATCGTCGCCCGTCCACCGTCCACAGCCAAGCTCCATCGCCCCGCTCGAAAGCGAGGTCGGCCCGGGCGTAGTTCGGCATCAGGGCGGGGATCATCTTTGTCCTCTGTTCGGTTGCACCGATGGTTTTCCCCGCCGCACGCCGCCGGCCGGCCGCGCGCCGCGGAGGAAACGCGCATGATCGGTTGCGGGAGGAATGCTGTCAAACCGATCAGTGCGGCGCGAGCCGCGGCGCAGCGGCGCGCTCGGCGCGCAGCACGCGGCGCGCGACTTCGGGATAGAGCATCGTCGTCAGCACGCCGCCGCCGACCAGCGCGGCGGCCTGCGAGCCGGCCATCAGCCCGCGCTCAGTGGCGATCGCGGTGATCGCTACCACGAGCGAGATCTGGGTGCCGAGATGGAGCGCGAGCGAGGCACGCTGCCTCGGGCCGAGCGCGCCGCGGTAGAGCAGCGCCGCCGGCAGGCCGCGCACCAGCAGCATGAGCAGGGCATAAAGCGGCACCATGAGGAGCGTCCGCCAGTCGGAGAACAGCGCGGCGACATCGAGCCGGGCGCCCGAGGCGATGAAGAACACCGGCACGACGAAGGCCGAGCCGATGCCGTCGAGGCGCGCGGCCATGTGGGCGCGGTGATCCTCGCCGAGTGCGGCCCGCATCACCGCCCCGGCGATGAACGCACCGAGCACGAGGTCGATGTTCAGCCGCTCGGCGAGTACCACCAGCAGGATCATGATGGCGAGCGCGAGCCGCATGGGGAGTTGGCCGGAGCTGTGCATCGTGCGGGCAAAGAGGGCGCGCAGATAGCCTGCGCGGGCGCGCGCGGCGAGCAGCACGGCGGCGGTGGCGCCGGCGGCGAAGGCCAGCATGATCAGCGCCTGCCAGCCGAAATAGGCGCGGGCGAGCAAGAGCGAGAGCACGATCACCGGCGCCGCCTCGCCGATCGCCCCCGCCGCGAGCACGAACGGCCCGTAGGGCGGGCCGAGCAGCCTTCCGTCGCGCAGCACCGGCATCAGCGTGCCGATGGCGGTGGTGGTGAGCGTGAGCGCGGTCAGCGCCGGCGCGCCGGCGAGACCGGCCGCGGCGAGCAGGAGGGAAGCGGCGAGCGCCAGCACCGCCGAGCAGAGCCAGCCGGCGAGCGCGCGATTGATCGGCGGTCCCCGCATCACCGCCGGGTCCATCTCGAACCCGGCCATCAGGAACAGCACGGCGAGGCCGAAATCGGAGAGGAACCGCGCCACCGGGCCGGGATGCGCCCAGCCCAGCACCTGCGGCCCGACCACGGTGCCGGCCAGCACCTCCAGCACCACGCCCGGAACCGGCAGGCGTGGGAGGAGCGCCGGAAGCCCCGCCGTGAGTGCGAGCACGACGGCGAAGATGATCAGGTTGCCGAGGTCGGCGTCTCCCATGCCCTTCCGCTCCGCTTCCGGTGCGCGACGGCGCGGAGCTAAGCCCGCGCGGCGGCGCGCCGGAAGGGCCGCGGTTGAGCGACGCCGATAGCGCCGTGCTATGCACGGCGGATGCAGCAAGCCGGGCGCAGCTTCACGCGCGGAACCGTCGGGCGCGCCGCGCCGTGCGTCGATCCAGCCGCGCTGCACGAGGCGGCGCTCGCCTATCTCGCGCGCTATGCGGCCACGCGGGCGACGCTCGCGCGCGTGCTCGAGCGGCGTATCGCGCGCTGGGCGCGCGGCGCCGCCGCCGATGGCATGGCGGCGGAGGCAGTGGACGCAGGAGTGGCGGCGGCACGCGCCGCGGCGGCGGCGCTGGTCGCGAGGCTCGCCGAGGCAGGCGCGGTCAGCGACGCCGCGTTCGCGGCGGCGCGCGCGCGACGGCTGGCGCGCGCCGGGAAGTCGCGCCGCGCGGTGGCGGCGCATCTCGCCGCCAAGGGCGTCGATGCGGCGCTGGCGGCGCAGGCGCTTCCCGCCGACGAGCTGGGATCGGCCCTGCTGTTTGCGCGCAGGCGGCGGATCGGGCCGTTCGCCGAAGCAAGCCCCGAGGAGCGGCGGCGGGCGCTCGGGATGCTGGCGCGTGCCGGCTTCGCCGCCGAGACCGCCCGGCGCGTTATGCGGACCACAAGGGAGGAGGCGGAGGCGATGATCGCAGCCGGGCGCGATCCATGAGCGCACAATATGACAGCCGCGCCGATCATCTGGCGCACATCCACGCGGTGCGCGACCGGCTGGAGATATTCGCCGCTGAGCTGATGCGGCGCGGGCGCGTGCATGACGCAAGCAAGTTTAGCGCCGAGGAGAAGCCTGTTTACGACGCTGTGTATCCGATGCTGCGCGGGGTGGCATACGGCTCGGCGGAGTGGAAGGCGGCGGTGGAGCGCGCGCGCCCGGCGCTCGACCATCACTATCAGCGCAACCGGCATCATCCCGAATATCACGCGGAGGGAATCGCGGGCATGGACCTGTTCGACGTGGTGGAGATGCTGTGCGACTGGATGGCGGCGGCGGAGCGCAATCCCGCCGACGGCGTGCGGCTCGATCTGAATGTGACGCACTACGGGATCGACAAGCAGCTCGCGCGCATCCTGGAAAACACGCTCGCCCGCTGGCCGGTGGCGCTATGAGCCGCCCGCCCCGCGTCCGGATCGACCGGGTGGTGACGCGCGGCGGCGATCGCGGCGAGACCTCGCTCGGCGACGGCTCGCGCGTCGGCAAGCAGGATGTGCGGATCGAGGCGATGGGCGCGGTGGACGAAGCCAACGCGGCGATCGGGCTGTTGCGGTCATCCGGGGTGCCGGCCGCCTACTATGCGGCGCTCAAGCGGATCCAGAACGACCTGTTCGACGTCGGCGCCGATCTTTGCGTGCCGGCCACCACCGCATCGCCCTCGCGGATCGACGATTCCATGTCGCTCCGCCTCGAGGAGGAGATCGCTTCCCTCAACGCGGGGCTGGCGCCGCTCAACAGCTTCGTGCTGCCGGGCGGCACGCGCGCGGCGGCCGAGGCGCATTTCGCGCGCACGGTGGTGCGCCGGGCGGAGCGGGCGGTCGTGCGGCTATCGTTTCAGACGAGCGTCAATGGGGCGATCATCCGCTACCTGAACAGGCTCTCCGATTACCTGTTCGTGCTGGCGCGGGTGCTGAACGGCGGCGCGGATGTGCTCTGGAAGCCGGGAGGCGGGGCTTAGGCTTCATATCGGCCGCATATTCCTGACTTAGCGGCGAAGCACGCGCGCCTGCCACCGATTGCACCCCGTCCCACACCTCTCCAGCATGAACCACGCCACCTCCAGGGGACCGGACCCTTGTTCTTCGACCGCACCTTATGGGCCATGACGGCGGGGCTGCGCGGGCGGATCGCGCTCGCCATCGCTCTCGGGCTGGCGGCGCTCGGCGTCGGCATCGCGCGGTTTGTGTTCCTCGGCCAGTTCCTCGCGCGTGTCTTCCGCGGCGCGCCCGCGGGCGCGCTCCTCGCGCCCCTGCTCGCCGCCGCCGCGGCGATCGTCGTGCGCGCGCTGCTCGATCACTCCCGCACCGAAATCGCGCACCGCACCTCCGCCCGCGTGCAGGAAAAACTGCGCGGCGCGCTCTACGACAAGATCGCCGCCCTCGGCCCCGCCTGGTTCGGCGCCGAGCGCACCGGCGGCGTCATTCTGGCGCTCACTGATGGCGTCGAGCAGTTGCAGACCTTCTTCGGCCAGTACCTCCCGCAAGTGGCGATCGCGCTCTGCGCGCCGCTCGCGATCTTCGCGGTCATGGCCGCGTGGGACGTGCCGGTCGCCGCGGTGATGATGGCCGCCGCCTTGGTCTCGTTCATCCTCCCGTCCGTCATCCAGCACCGCGTCGGCCAAGCCTCTCGCGCCCGCATGGCGACGTTCAAGGCGTTCGGCGAGGAGGTGCTGGACGCCATCCAGGGCCTGCCGACGCTGAAGGCGTTCGGCCAAAGCGGCACCTATGGGCGGATGCTGGCCGAGAAGGCGCGCGCTCTGTCGGACAGCACCTTCTGGGTGCTCGCGGCCAGCGTGATGGGGCGCCTGTTCACCGATCTCGGCGTGGCGCTGGGCGCGGCCGCGGCCTTGGCGCTTGGCGCATGGCGCGTCCGGCACGGCGCGATGAGCCTGGAGGCGCTGCTGATCGTGCTGATGGCGGGCACCGAGATCTTCCGCCCGCTGCGCGATCTGCGCGCCGTGCTGCATCAGGGGATGGTCGGGCAGGCGGCGGCCGCCGGCATCACCGCGCTGCTCGACACGCCGGTCACCGCGCCCGCCGCGCCGCCCGCGCCCGCCGCGCCGCCCCACCTCGCCCCCACCATCCAATTCGAACAAGTCGGCTTCGCCTATCCGGGCGGGCGTCGCGCCGCCCATCAGGCTTTGGATTTCACCATCGAAGCGGGCGAGCGCGTCGGCATCGTCGGCCCGAGCGGCGCCGGCAAATCCACCATCGTCCGCCTGCTGCTGCGGCTGCACGATCCCGCCGCCGGCACGGTGCGGATCGGCGGATGCGACCTCCGTGCGCTCGACCCCGCGCAAATCCGCCGCATGATCGCGGTGGTTGCCCAGGACACCTACCTGTTCCACGGCAGCGTCGCCGACAACATCCGCCTCGGCCGCCCGGACGCAAGCGAGGCCGAGGTGATCGAAGCCGCCCGCGCCGCCAACGCGCACGAGTTCATCGCAGCACTGCCCGAGGGCTACGAAACGCTGATCGGCGAGCGCGGCACACGCCTATCGGGCGGCCAACGCCAGCGCATCGCCATCGCCCGCGCCCTGCTCCGCGACGCGCCGATCCTGGTGCTGGACGAGGCGCTCTCGTCAGTCGATGCCGAGAACGAGGCGGTGATCCAGCGTGCGCTCGACCGGCTGATGCAGGGCCGCACCACGCTCATTCTCGCCCACCGCCTTTCCAGCGTGATCGGCGCCGACCGCATCCTGGTGCTGGAGGAGGGCCGCGTCGTGCAGTCCGGCACACACGCGGCGCTGATCGCGCGCGAGGGCCCGTACCGGCGGCTGATGGGACCGCAGCTCGCCGAGCACGACGACAGGATCGACGCCATGCCCGCGACGGCGCCCGAGGCGGCGGAAGCACAGGAAGTTGCGACCGTGCCGGTACGGCGTCCGCTGTCGGAGGACGCCGCCGAAATCGGCTGGCGGCAGACGCTCGCTACCCTGCTCGGCTTCGTCTGGCCCTGGCGCGGCCAGCTTGCGGTGGTGGTGATCTGCGGCATCGGCCGGGTCGCCGCCTATATCGGCGTCGGCGTGCTGGGCGCGCTTACCATCGGCGCGGTGAAATCCGGCGCGCCGGTGCTCGCGCTTATCATCGCCCTGCTCGTGGCCGGGCTGACGGCGCCCGTGCTGCACTGGCTCGAATCATGGCTCGCGCACGCGATGGCCTATCCGCTGCTTTCGGAGATGCGGATCGCGCTCTACCGCAAGCTCGACGCGCTGGCGCCCGCTTATCTCCTGCGCCGCCGCTCCGGCGATCTGGTCGCGCTGGCGACGCAGGACGTGGAAACGGTCGAATATTTCTACGCCCACACCGTGGCACCCGCCTGCGTCGCCGTCCTGGTGCCGCTCGGCGTGCTCGTGACGCTCGCGGCGATCGCCTGGCCGCTTGCGCTCGTGTTGCTCCCCTTCCTCGCCTATGCCGGCGCCTCGCCGCTCGTGGGGCGCAATCGCATCGACCGCCTGGGATCGGAGGCGCGCGGCGCGCTCGGCGAGCTTGGCGCCTACGCTACCGAGACCGTCCAGGGTCTGGCGGAACTGGTTGCGTTCGATGCGGTCGCGCGGCGGCGCGGCGGCTTCATGCGGATCGCGCGCCGCTGCCAGGAGGCGCGGCTCCTGCTGCTGCACGACCTGTCGGCGCAGGCGGCGGGCCTGGAGGTCGCCACCGGCCTCGCGGGCCTCGCCGTCGCCGCGCTCGGCGCGCCGCTCGTTCTGCACGGCTGGATCGCGCCGCCGATGCTGCCGCTGCTCATGCTGATTTCGGTCGCCGCGTTCCTGCCGGTCGCCGAGATCGCGCAAGTCGGCCGCCAGCTTGCCGACACCATAGCCTCCACGCGCCGCCTGCACGTTGTCCATTCCGAGCGGGTGGAGATCACCGACGGTCCCGCGCCACCGGAGGCACCTGAAGGCGGTTCGCAGGTGGAGTTCGCGCATGTCACCTTCACCTACCCCGGCCGCCGCGCCCCGGCGCTGCGCGATATCAGCTTCGTCGCCCCGGCGGGCGCCACGGTGGCGCTGGTTGGTCCCTCGGGCGCCGGCAAAACTACCATCGCCAATCTGCTGCTGCGCTTCTGGGACCCCGATACGGGCGCGATCCGGCTCGACGGCGTCGATCTGCGCCGCCTCGTGCTCGATGGTCTGCGCGGGCGCATCGCGCTGGTTGCACAAGATACCTATTTGTTCAACGACACGCTGGAGGCAAATGTTCGCCTCGCCCGCCCGGACGCGACGGCCGAGGAAGTGCGGCGCGCGCTCCATCAGGCGGCGCTCGCGGATTTCATCGCGGGTTTGCCGGACGGTTTGCAAACCCGCGTCGGCGAGCGCGGCGTGCAGCTATCGGGCGGCCAGCGCCAGCGGGTCGCCATCGCCCGTGCCTTCCTGAAGGACGCGCCGATCCTCGTTCTGGACGAAGCGACCTCGCATCTCGACACGATCAGCGAAATGCAGGTGCGCGCGGCACTCGGCGCGCTGATGCGCGACCGCACGACGATCGTGGTGGCGCACCGCCTCTCCACCATCCGCCATGCCGACTTGATCCTGGTGCTCGATTCAGGCCGCGTGATCGAGTCCGGCAGCCACGCCGAACTGCTCGCCCGCCGCGGCGCCTATGCGCGCCTAGTGGAACGCCAGATGGCCGGCGTCCAACGGGCGGCGGAGTAAGGCAGAAGCGGCGAGGCGAGAAAAGCGTCCCCCCTCCCTCTGCGGCGGCCGTCAAAGGGGAGGGGAGGAGCCCAGGGGCCGGTCTCCGAGGTTGTGTGTTGCGCGAGAAACGCGGCGGACCGGGCCGCCGCGCCGCTAACGAAGTATCAAGTTCTTTATGCTCTACTGGGCGGATGGAGCTGGCTGCTGCCTCCTCGCCTGAGCGGCTGATCGAATGGACGCGGGTCCTGTTTGAGGATCTGCGCCGCAACGTGGCTGAGGCGCACCGCACCATGCCGCCGGGGTTGGTTCTGCTGATCTGGAACCGGCTCGGGCTGATGATGCGGACCTTCCAGGCGCTGAT